>Ga0123342_1000562_pt1 | contig 59080 bp, 32 predicted proteins | sample Turbeawhitnodule_FD_89960 | JGI IMG/M metagenome (GOLD analysis project Ga0123342, IMG submission 89960) | Root nodule microbial communities of legume samples collected from Mexico - Turtle bean Mexico white nodule | ecosystem: Host-associated > Plants > Roots > Nodule | place: Mexico: Nepantla... | reverse complement strand
ATGATTATGTGCAGTCATACTGGGAGATTACATCTGATGAATACCTAAACTACATAAAGCAATATGTTGTAGGAATTGGACCTTGGAAAGACACGTTGGTACCTGTAGCAAAAAATTATATGCGAACTCCTACTGATCTTGTTTCCAGGGCACATGCTCATAATCTGCAGGTACAGTTCTTTAAAGCTTATTTTCTCTCGTAAGATTTATGGATTTGATACTTTTCATTTTCTTGCATTATCTGTTTTGAGATATCTCCTCTTTAATTTGTAATCTTTGTATTGTCTTCCATGAATGAATGGTTTGGAGCCAAACACATGACAATATGAATTGCTAATATCCTTACAGGTGCATCCATATACTTACCGAAATGAGAACTCTTTTTTGCACTTCAACTTTAGTCAAGATCCGTATATGGAGTATGATTACTGGATCAACAAGATAGGCATTGATGGTCTGTTTACGGACTTCACTGGTAGTCTTCATCATTTTCAGGAATGGACCTCTAAACATCAAGATGATGATAGTGACAACGATGATAACACTGCATCCAAACTGTTGCATAAAATTGCAATGTTGCTCGCCTCTTATAAATGATCTCAAGAATTCAAATATTGTATTATGTGTTTGGATTAATTTATTGTGTTCAAAAAATCTTATAATAATATTTACAAGTGAGCTTTTGACAAAGTTATCTGACAATTAAGCAAAATCAAACATCACTAATCACAATATAAATCTCCATATAAAGTTTTGGAATTTGTCTAATAAGATAATTAGTGTTTAACTTACTTTTAATTCAATTTTTATAGTTGGTTAAAATTGATTAGATATATAAAAGAATTTTTTTAAAATAAAAAGTAAAATTCGTAATATTACATGATTTTTAATAAATGTACACGAATAAATACTAGGATGTTTATGTTTTAAAGTGCGTGTAGATATTCTTTCAAATGCCAAATAGCTTGCATTAATTGTAAAAAATAAGTTCATATTTATTCAATTACTTAGATAAGATGATGGTAAGAAAACAAGAAACTTGATCTAAAAGTTCTTATTTTTAAACACTCGACTCCCCTATTACTTTTAAGTTGCTATTTTGAAATTTTCCGATATCTTGTATGCCAAGTTCATCGTGAAATATTAAACACACTTAATAGTACAAAAAATGTATCATAAGTGCGTATATTGACTTTTGTCTATTCCCAATAGTTTAATGATTATCTTGATATTTTTCTGAAAACAATATTGTGAGGCGATGCTACAACCTATCCTAGAAAGGAAATAAAGAGATAGAATAGTAAAAATAGTATTTTCATAAGATGTAGGAATAGAATAGTCATACAACACATAAGGGTTGGGGGAAGGATTGCACTAATAGGCCTCTCTATGCTTGTAAAAAAGAAGATATTATATCTATTTAGTTGCAACAAAATTTTTGAGCTATTTAGGTGATTGGATCTTGGGTCTGTTGGGTTTAGTAACAATATCCTCTATAACTTTATCCTCAAAGTTGGGAAGGGTATGGGTTGGCATGGTTGAGAGGATACAGGATAAGGGATAGGCCAGAGATGGCGTATTTGATATTTAAGAGATGGCCAGAGAAAACACATTCATAAAACAATATATATAAGACCAATAAAATCAAGCTTAATTCTTAATAAACAAATCTCAAAGTTAAAATAAATCTCTTCGCAAACCAGTCCTTAACTTCAAAAATTTAGTTTCACTTAACTTAATACTTTTTCCAGAAACAGTTATTTTATAGCAATTCATTTAGATTTTAAAATAAGTATGATGGACAATTAAATCAAAAGATTATGACTAAATAAACCATTGGTTTCTAATCATAATCTAGAATCTTACTTAATTGGGAAATTGCTTTTATCTATTTTAAAATTATAATCAAAGATTAAGCCCTAAAATACAAGTTTTTAAAGAGTAAGATTAGTAAAATAATACTGTATCACACTGAATGAAAAATCTAATCAAAACATAGAGTGCAAACTTTTCTGCCTAATTGGGGAAGAATATTTGAGGAGTCACTAATGTCATGATGGAAAATCATGAACATGTGGATGACAAAAATTTAGCGCATATTTCCATAAGTCTGAAAATGTATGATAAACCACATAGGGAATTAATAATTACAACCAGTACCATCACTCAAAAAGATATAGAAACTATAAATCTGCATATCCATCTCTTATGCTCTCATCTTTGATATTTCTTCCAGCATAATCCTTGACTCTGCAGCGAAGTCAACAGGAACAACTGCCCGAGCTGTTATCCTTTGCCGCTTCTCGTTATTATACTCGTTCTGGCTAACACTCACGCGGAAAAGATGTGGAACCCAAGTTGCTTGCTTCAATTTCAGATTATAAGGATTATCTTCTCCTTCCTGACATTAACATGACATGTAACGTTAAAAAAGCATTCTATCATCATGTTTCAACAATTAACGGATTACTGATCTTACTTGTGATTTAAGGTCATCTAAATCATCAGCAGAGCATCCAACAATCTTCTCAGCTTCATCATTAAAAACTGAGATGAAAGCCTCACCGCTTGTATCGCAAACTTTAGCAACCATAATATACCTGAAAGGACAATGAAAACGTTAAATGCATGTATCAGATAGAAAACATAACACTAAAGGTGATCAATGTAATACCTTAAACTGCACTGTTCATCGCTTTTCTGGCATCCTTCGCACCAATATCCAGAACCAATGCTTTCAGTAACTTTCTTATTGCATGTCTTACAGGCACGATACCACATTGCCTGGTCAGGCTTTATGAAGCTTATATATCCTTTAAGGCTGAAAAATGCAGGCTGCTCAAAGAAAAATGAGAGGCTACAAGTCAGGTTAGTGATTCACATAACAATCCTTTCAAACTTGCAAGAGTTCTAATACTATGTTGTCCGAATGTTCATCTCATATCAAACAACAAGATTGAACCATCTTGACAATGTCCAACATTCAAGAAAATTAGCTACCAAATACCTTCATATCCCCCAATGATTGGTTTGAGGTTATGTGAGAAAGAGGAACACGATCAGAGTACACTGATCTAATTCCATTATTAGATATCGGGCTTGAACCAGAACCTAGAGCGTCCATTGCAGCATCTTTTCCTTCAAATTCATACCTGCGGACCATACAGCACAAAATTATGACTATGATATAAATACCATAACAAGGAAAGAGTAGCGTAGAGTAGCGGATATTGGCATACCAGCTTCTGAGTTTCTTAGCTTCGGGTACGTCTGGATTTACCAGAACTACACTTCTGCTTATAGTTGACAAAGAAACACCTGATACAGATATTCAAGAACGCTTAACATATGAGCCTCTTGCAGCATTGTCACATAGCGCTTATCTAAGTAAAGCTTAGCATACCTTGGAAGTCCCCAACCCTGAGAGACTTGATTGCAACAACTGGAGATTTATCAACAATGTCCAGTAACTCTTGTCCCGTGTTAGTAGCAAGATCATTCCACAACGACACAACCACTGTCTTCTTCCTGAAATGTCAGGCACACACATTTAAAGCTACACAATTCAACAAAGCTGTATCCTACGAGGTAAGAACTAAAATCAACTGCACTACATGAATCACAATTATCCAACGCAATATAATGACCTCGTTCAAAAAAAAACATTGATTATCATAGGAACACTCTTAAATTCTCCCTATATATAAAGTTTCTCAATAATAATACTCTAATGGTTGAAAAACCAAACACTCAAGGTGATAAGTAGTAAATACTCACGTTTCATCAGCAATAGTAATGTCGCGCTTTGGAATGCTCTCGTTGTCACTCTTCCTACGAATGCTCATTGTTGAAGACACATTCTTAACAACTCCAATGACATCTGAGATAACGTAAGATACAATCAATAATGAAAGAGGGAAAGATTAAACCACAACAATTAGCGCATCTTCTAAACAACACTCACCCACAAGTTCAGACTTGTTGACATATGGACCTAACTGATCAATCTGGACAAAGCTAAATTTTGTTTCTGGGACAAAACTTGCTTCGTCCGCCACCTCTTCCACCTCAGAATTCTCGTTGAGCGTCATTTCATAGTCATTTTGCACAGTCTTGAACTGTTTGTTAGCAACTTTCAAAGTCCCCTTCGAAATATAGTAAACCTTTCCCAGAACAAATCTGTCATAAAATTTCCTCGCGGCATCGTTAAACATGGTTGCCTGGATTTGAGTACCCTGAAATTAGAGAAAAATAACATCAACGACTACACTTAACCAAAAAAACAGCATCCAATTCCCAAACAAAGAAAGAACAAAACTTACTTCTTCGTCAGTCAATTCAACATTGAATACACAACCTTCACCCCTAGCATTCTTATAGGTACGCATGTTCCCTTTGCTTGTAACGCTAACCTTTATCGTCCAATTACCCTGATAAGGGTTCAACGAAACAAGAGGACGTACCCTACGTGTCATTGCCAAGCGTGCAGCAGAGCCGAACTAAAATAAAATAAGAGATATATTTAAAAAAATGTCGAAGAATACACTAGCGAAAAAAACCCCTAAATATCTGAACGCATTGAAAGGAAACAAGAACACAAAAGTACCGCTCACTTTCTATGTTGTTCATTTAGAATCTGAGCAGCAGATTTTGTCACCACTTCCTGCTTTTGCTTCAAAAGAATCCCAGCAGCACCTTCACTCTTCGCACCAACCTCTTCCTTGGGTTTCAAAAGAATCGCAGGCTCATCGCTCTTGATCTCCTTTTCAAGAGCGGGAGATACCGGCTCACATTTCGTGACAATAAGGTACCTGCAACAAAACATACAGACCAAAAATCAGAAACCTCGAATCATCTACGAAAGCTAGTGTACGGAACGATAACTGCTACGAAACTACGTCTTACTTTTCAGATTTGTTAGGGATGTCGTTGAGAGTGTAATCAAGAATGCGAACAAGACCTAGGTTTTGAATGTTCCCGGAAAGAACCTCAGAATACATATTCGAAGGAAGAATCGCCCTCAGTTTCTTTTTTCCATCACTGGCAGAGAACCTAAATTACCACATAAAATGCATTAAGTGAAAAAAATTGCAGGAAATTCCAGATCCGGAACAAAAAAAGGGGGAGGAGCAACGAAATGAGTAGATTAGAGAAACAAACATGTATCTATTGCCGCTAGGCTTGAGATCAACTACTTGAACAACGATGTCAGAAAGATCCGACGAAGAATCGGGGGAAGGGTTAGCGAGGAGCGTCGAAACGGCGTCGGGTGTGATTGATTTTGCAGCCATTGGAGGGAAGTTTTGGAGAAGAGAAAGGAATGAAGAGAGAAGAATAAGAGTAAGGTTGAGGAGCGCTGAGAGAGTGGTTTTGTACAGTGGGGAGTGTGGCGGGAAACGGCAATTTTGTGAGCAGCGTTTTCAATTCGAGGACTTTTCGCGCTTCGTTTTCCTAAGCTTCTCGCGCCATTAGTTTTTACTTCTTTTTATATTCATCGATGGTAATAATATTTTCTATTTTTTAATTGGAATATTACTTTAGATATATCTAAAAGTTACGTTTGGTTAAATTTTTTAGTTTTAATAATTTTTAAACAAACAAATTAAAGTTTTAATAAAGTTAGAAAATACACTCTTTTAACAGAAGAAAACAAATTATGTGATCATAAAAAAAATAGGAGTCAATTGTAATTGATAATATATTTCAAAAATATTCTAAAAGAGAAATAAATATTTTCTATTTTCATATTTCTAAAAATGCAAAAGAAAATCCGCAAAATATATTCCTCTGTTGTTTTCCATTTGTTTCCCCCTAAATTGTGCCCGAAAATAGTGTCGTTATATTTTTATGAAATATAGTGCTTTATTAAATTTGATTATAAATTGTATCGATATCCAAACAATGGATCAATATTTTGTGATTAGTTTAGATTGGATATCGAATTTAATTTTTTGAAAATAAATCAAATTGAATTATACATATGTATTTACATATTTTTATTTATAAATTTATGATATTCTTCTTGTTTGTATTTTTATTAAGTTTATTAGATAACTTATACTTATTCATACAAAAATTATCAGATATATTTGTATAAATATTTAGAAAATGTATATAAATAAAACAATTAAGTTGTATAATTTTCTTATTAATATATATGTTTGGAGAATTACATTACAGTTAGCTGTGTAATCATTATTACGCCTTATAAATAATATCTATTTGATAATTCAAATAACTTTTAATTATCCTTACTATATATATTATCATTTCTTAAATATTTTCTATAATAAAATAAAAGTAAGACATCAAATTGAAAATCAATCAATCCAAATCATATTTTCCGCTTTAAAATTCAAATTTTCAAAGTAAGACATGTCACCAAGTTTTTTTTTTTTCCTTACCCTTTTATATTTTATCTTGTCTTCCCACTAAGTTATGGTTTCCGTTTTTGCAATAAAGATATCTTTGTTTATTATAATTTAAAATAAAATAAAAAACGTATAAATAATATTATATGACGAAAAAAGATTAATATTAAGATTTTTTTATTGTGCTATGATGATTATTTGATTTGATTGTATAGCTGTCTAATCACAGATTTTTGCAATTAGTTTGAAAACACGATATTAGTTTGAAAGTGACTAATACATATAGCTTATCAACCAAATCAGGCACAACGTTAAGTCATAATAGTTTAGAGGTTATTTTAATTTAACTAACAGTATCCATGTCACTATTTTTAATTGAAATATATATATATATATATATATATATATTAAACTGATAGATAAATCATAGCACAAGCACTAACTAAATTCCATTGAAATTATAACATTTATTCAAACAAACAAAATACATAATAAGATAAAGATAGGCAGATTAATTGCAATACCAGCTCAACCTAAACTTAAACATAATTATACATAAACTATTATTATGTATAATTTTATGTGATCCTGAAAATCTAAATACTCTACATAAATGTGATAAACAGCAACAAAAAAATACTTGTACTTTTGAAGCACATAGCAGGAGTAATAGAAAAAATAAGTTTATAGACAGAAACAAAATTTATAAGAAAAATAAAGAGCCATATGTAAAAAAAGAAGGAATGAATTATGGATAGAATAAATAACTATAAAAATGTAAAAGAAAAGTTGGCAAGAACAATGGATTTTTCATGCCATCTAAGAGTCATTGATTATTGACCTAAATAACATACATGAGTTGTATCCATGTTTTAAAGCTTTAGAATTTTACATTTTGCTCTATTCATAATGATACATTCTTCAATTGGAAATATATAAGTTATATATAGTCTTAGAAAGAAAAAACTAAACACCAACAAATAAAATATACTTAGTATCTATGACACATGTACGGACACTGACACAACACGAATACGAATACAAAGATAGGTATAGTATCTAAAATGTAAGACACGATGACACATATTGATATATTATATAATTATGAATTATATAAATTGACAATAAATATTTACATGCACAAGTATGTTTCATATTTTTTGGAAGCAGAAATATATTTTTCATGACTGGTTCAAAATAATTTTTTTCTTATTTTTATAATCATAATAAAAATTTATACAATAAATTTGAATTTTTTAAAAATTATTGTATTTATCCTTTTTAAATTTGTGTTAAAACCGTACTATAATGATCAGAAATTCAACAAATATTTTTTAAATTAAATATTTCACCGATAAATGTTTAAGTTAATACTTTAAGAAGTGTTTGGATATAAGAACCCGTTAACAATATAAAAAGAATAGGGATTTATTTAACGAAATTAACAAATTTGAATTAATCCTAACATTCTTACCATTCCTACTTCTATGTCAATTAAAAAATATAAATGTACTCAATTACTTGTTCCACAACTAAAAGAAGAATCATTATTGAAAATGTGTAGAGAGGATGAGAGTTCGAACAACCATTACTTATTCCAAAGATCATTGATAGGTTCAGAACATCAAAACAAACCAAAAAGTATCTAACCACTCATTATAATAATATTAAAATAATACACATATTAATTTTAATATATATATTATTATATTATCAAAGTACATTTATATAAGGTTTTATTATGCTGAGACTTTTTTTTTTACTAAAATGAGTTTTTTTTTAAAAAAATTATAAATTTAGAGAAGTCGTACCAAGTTGGCACGATTTCATATGAAGAAATTATGTCAACTTGACACGACTTTATCACAGTAACCTGTTGTACCAACTTAGAACGACTTTTGTTTTGTCAACCGGGCACGACTTCTGCCACTTCATATTTTTTTAATAATTTTTTTATAATTTTATTGTTTATACACTGAGTAGTAAGTTATGCAATATTTAAAATTATTTTGATACATAATTTTTTAAGGATGTTAGTTTTAAACGACAAAAAATTGGGTTATCATGTATGAATTATGTTTGACGATAATGTAATAAATTAATTTGGTTACTTGATTAATATAAAATATGAAGAAATTTGTTATTGCATTTGGAATAAATAAAAATGAGAAATGTTATTATATTTAGAAAATAAATAGATAATTGTTGGTGTGGATTTGCAAAATAAATACATTGGAAAGTAATGGATTTACACAACACCTAATGATAAGAAAAGATTAATTAGAACTAGACAAACTATATTAATTTCAAATATTATATAACTTACAATTTTAATTATAATTAAATATTTATAATGTATATTTATTTAAAAACAATAAATTTAAAAGAAAGTATGACATGATAGAAGTCGTGCAAACTTGATAGGACTTACCCAAATTTGTAATTTTTTTAAAAATGATCAATTTTAGTAAAAAGAGAAAAAAAAATCTCAGTGTGGTAAAAAAACCTTATATGGGTGTTTATTGGATTGATGATATCAAAGATATAATTTTCTTATTTTAAATTTGTTGACCATTAAACATATATTTTGGTAGTTATTCAATTACTTGATAACTTATTTTTAAGGATAATGAAATTTTTAAAATAAGAAAAACAATAATTTATTTGGAATCCGTGGTATGATTGACTATGACTAAAGTAAATAAGAGCCATTTCCAATGACAAGCTTGCAACGGAATACCAGGAGAATTATTTGTTATTCCTTTTGTGAACTAAATCAGAGTCAATTAGAAGTTTTGTCTCTGATTTCCCAACTAAGATGTACAAAATAAACATGACAAAATAAAATTAGAATTAAAGCTAACTAGCTAGATCTATTCTGCTATTCAGATAAGACGGGAAAAAAAAAATAGTTAATGGTTATGTAAGAATTCAAAAAACTCTTATGTGATGATCCCCCACTAACAACATGGAAAGCAACCCAGCCAGTTGCCTGGTTCCTTTGTGGCTGGTTTTAGGGTTTCATCAGCTGTATTTGACGACTCCTTTTCATTTTCTTTCTCTCCAGCACTCAGGGACGAACCACTTCTATCTGGACTTTTCGAACACCTTCACATCAATGAAAGAGAAACAAAAAGTGATCAAAAGAATGACTACGTGTGATAGTTGTTCAATATTTGAATTTAAAACAGTTTTAGCGTTACACATAACATATCAGTTAGTGACCAAAGCTTACGGTTGAAACGCATAGGAATTGCTGCTGCCATTTGAATGGCGTCGAGAATGTTCTTTACCAACATTCTCTGTGGTTTCACTACTTTCCATTATGACCTCCCTCATTCTCTCAGCAGCTCTTGCTTCAGCTGTTTTGGAACTATGTGCGTGCAGTAGTTCATGAGTCCTTTGGCTCATAGCATTGAATTTATTTGTTGGAGTAGCTAGTGAGTGAGTTGGTGAAGCATTAGGCTGATCAAACTCCCGGGATTTAAAACAACCTAATTCATTTGAGAAGCTCGTGTTTCCCATGTGGATGCTAAACAATGATTCATTAGAAGCAGTGCTCCATTCCACTTGGGAGTTTCCATTGCTCTTGGAGAACACATGAGATGGAAAGGTGTAATCAGGAGAGGTGTTTGATTCACCTGGACGCTCCATCACCTGAACTGGAGGGTTTTGTATCTCCAATCCTTGGTTTACCCCATCTGCCACATCACCATGTTCTTGTTTTGGCACAGAGTTTATTCGAGCACAATCTTCTTTACATTTCGGTAGAGTGTGTGATTCAAAATTTGTGGGAGCAGTCTCAATCGCAGAAGGTTCGTTTTGTGATGATTCCATTTTGTTGTCTGACTTTGTTGGTTCATCCGATGAATTTCCTGGTGATGATTCATTTGCAGATGTTATGAGAGATAAATAACTTGTATTACTTGAAGAATGATGTGTTTAGTCAGTCAGTAGGATCAATGCTTACGGCACCATTAATATGCACTCAGTTTACCTGTGTTGTTTGTTTCATCACTAGGCATTAGGGAGGAGTTTTGGGATGATGATGTTGACTGTGATGAAAGCTGAGCTTCCATATGAGTATTGTTTGTGCTTCCATTTCCTTGTTTCATTGATTGAGATGTCTGATGCAAATTAACATCACCTATATTTTTGTTATCTCCTCCAGTTTCCATCGGCCAACGAGGTCCAGGTTTTCTAATGGAAAGTTTTGTAAGCTGTAAAACCAAAATTACAAATGAAAATTCACATCATCATAATCAAAATGTGTTTTTGTGTGAAAAACATACAGAAACAATATTTGCTTCAAATTAACAAACTTAAAGAACGTGACATTTTGTGTGTAAATCGTCCAAATGGAAAGAGAACAAGAATATTAGCCTCGTAATCAGACAAACCAATACTACACCATTGAAATTCAATCGATATGACAGGTGAAGCAAACAAACCCTATCTTCATGCAGAAAGTAAATTTACAAAAGAAAATACATTCCAAAAAATTCTCAAATCAAGAAGTGCTGAAAGAATGAGAACATTACATGACAATCCAATGTGTTCGAAAGATCCAAGAGACTGCCGATCAGGCCCCTGCTGAAATCAAGCAAGATGGCCAAGAAATCAGCAGTCCCAAGATTTCCTCCAAAGAGTAACAGAGAGACAAATTATGAAGAAAATGGGAAGAAAGTTATATTGAAGAAGATGACAGATTGGAGAGAGAAATTGATGAAATGGAAAGAGTAAAAAAGGGTCAAATAAAAAGTATGGTGTTGCACAAGTTTAGGAGGTTATATTCTCTCATGTTCTTGTAGTAACAACTAACGAACTTTATCTGCCGTGAACTTCAACATGCCAACTGTAATATTGGTCATGTTACCATTTACCATGCATGTGAGGTGGCTTATTCCTTATATCATCCTATCAAGGCCGAAAATAAGAGTAAAGTCTAGTTGGCAGCTATTTCGGTTTCAAAATTTAACATCTAATAAATATTTTTTTATTTATAAATAATTGTAAAAAAAGCTTTTGATAGTGTATATTGAATTTGTTACCTTAAAAATCCCCAATTATATTTAATTTTGATAAATACTTTTTGTTTTACTCCGTATCTTCACACCAAAAAAATATAAATTTGCCATGTAATATAAATTTGCAATGTATATTTTCTTTTATTAAAAGAGAAAAATATAATATTCAAATTTCTCAAGGTAGTGCAAAGATACTTTCAGTCATTAGATTATTTGTAAGAAAAATAAAAATAGGATAAAGTGCTGGATCTCTTGAAAATGGCACTGTAAAAGTTTTTCTTACAGTAACATTTATTTTAATGGAAAACTAACAGAAATTTAATGAAAAAAATTATGCACTTAAATTTGTTATATTTAGTATAAGAGATGAAAACAATAAAAGTGATTTTTTGAATACCAAACCGATTTATTATTTTTGTAGAAAATACTTGGATATTGGTTAAAGAATTTGTAAAAAAAAAATCCCATGCTTCACAGTCTTTTTCTCCTACTTCCCATATATTCTAAAATAAACTTTCAATAATAAAAACAAGGTTTTTTTTGACCATGATGAGTTATTTTTTTTTTGGTTTTTATCAAAAATGGGGTCCGTTTAAAAAAAAGTTTAGGCAAGTCGTGCCAATTCGGTACGACTTCATATGCAAAAGTCGTCCCAATTAAGTACGACTTCTGCCATGTCATACTAACGTCGTGCCAACTTGGCACGATTCTGCCACGTCATAATTGTCTGCACAGACAAGCTTAATAATAAAATTCAATTCAAGTTTGATTATTAATTTCCTCATTTTCTTTATCTATGTATTTATTCATTCATAACACTCTTATAACATTCATTTTCTTTATCTATGTATTTATTCATTCAATTCAAACATGATCCATACACAATTATCCAATTTTTTGTTCATTAAAACTAACACTCTTAGAAAATTATGTATCAAATTAATTTTTAACATTACATAACTTACTACCCAATATATAAACAATAAAATTAAAAAAATATATAAAAAAATATGACGTGACAGAAGTTTTGTCAAGTTGGCACGACTTCAGTATGACAGGGCATAAGTCGTGCCAAGTTGGCACGACCTCAATATGACAGGGCAGAAATCGTGCCAAGTTGACACGACTTCAGTATGACAGGGCAGAAGTCGTGCCAAGTTGGCACGACTTTAGTATGACATGGCAGAAGTCGTGCATAATTGGGACGACTTCTGCATATGAAGTCGTGCTGGCACGACTTGCCTAAATTTGTAATTTTTTTTAAACGGACCCCATTTTGGTAAAAACCAAAAAACTAACCCCATCGTGGTAAAAAACCTAAAAACAATGTTTCCAAAATAACTCATTTAAGAAAGAATGGAAGGTGGGATAAGAAATCTGTGAGGTGTAGAAAGAAACAAGCCATCATAAAGTAATAGATTACGAGATCTCCTAAGGCGTTGAGGATAGCTCACTCTCACTTAATGTGCTTATAATATTTTTTTCATTTCTTTTCCTTGACTGATTTACGTAATAAAAACATTTTTTAATAACACAGAACAAGTTCCTTTCTTAATTAACATTAGTTAAGGTTTTTTCTTAACTAAATAACTATAGAAGAGTTATTTCCCGATTGATGATAGCTAATTTTTTTGTTAAGAATTACTTTTTGATAAATGCTAATTATTTTTTTTAAAGATGACATTAACTTTTTCATGATTTATTTTTTAATGATATTTGTAATAATTGTTTTCCGATTAATGCCATCGAATTTTTTTCCACAATCATTAAGTTTTTTTTTTTTAATGGAGAAACTATCAACCAAACAATCTATGATTATTTCAAAACCAACTTAGTCCGCTTCGATTCACAAGTCCACTATAAAAACATTCATTAATGCTGGTAAAAAAATACAATCTTAATTGATGTTAAAGAAAATAATTATTGTTGACATAAAGTAAAAATAAAAGAAAATACTTTTAAAAAATAGTACAATTTTTAACCAAAAAATTAATATTTTTGAATTTAAGATAACATGAATTAAAAACTATTATCAATTTGTGTTTTTGAATTATTAAATATCATTTAATATTAAAATAGATTTATATTCAACAACAATTAGAATATTTAATTAAAAAAATAAAATTTAATAATTTTAAATTGTTTTATCTAAACAAATTATTTAAAAATAAACAATTAAAAATAAAAAAAAATTCAAATTTAAAGTAAATTCATTCCTTACAAATTGTAAAATTCACTAACTAAATACATACCAACTCTTCCCCCTCTTTTTTTGCCAATAAAAGCTAAAGGCCATAAAGCTTAAGTATCTTATGTGTGACAATATAATTTTAAAATTGTTTATTTTAATAAAAATACATTTCTCTCTTTAGTTATCTTTAATTGTAATTTGATGTAAGGTTTTCATCATACAAACATTCAAATAATAAAGTACTTCCCAATACAAATGAAAGAAAAGGATAACCATGACCTCACTCTTCAGTCCTCCACCTCCTTCAAAGTAATAAATGAATGAGGAAATGCACTTAAACTCTAGAAAAACCTGTTAATGAGTATCGACTGATGCAATCAGTATCAGAGGTTCTGCAGAAAACAAGGAAATAACATATACAGAAGAAGAATAGGTAATCTGCTATAGAATGACAGCAATGGTCCCCCTAGTTAGAGAAAAGTTCCTTTGACTCCAATTTCTGTACCAAATCTGACATAACCCCCCAAAAATGATTTACCAATCCCAATGTATAACAGAACCACACAACACTCCTCTCTGTTCTAGCTATCTCCCTTACAGAAAAATATTAGGCCCCATACTCTGACGGCCATCGATGATATATGTCTTAAAAGTCCTATCCCACCTAGAAGGTAGATTCCTATCAAGACCACATAACATCCAAGTTTCTAATCCTCAATGTTCTAGTTGTATCACTCTAAGTCCTTTATTTGCTGGATCACATACAAGTTCCTTTATGTTAAACTTTCAAAACTAGGTTCAGTTAACCAAGCCTGCTACTCAAGTTGATAAAACCAAATATTAAGAAATATAAAAGGGTTTCCTACCTCCTCTTTATTTGGCTCTGACTGACATGCAAAATTTTTTGTTTTCTAAATTAGTTGCAATTCAATCACTCTATTTGGCTCAGTACTTTCCATTGATTTTTTTTTTTTTGGAAAGTGAATTCCTATCATATCATCTGCAAACATATTGTTATTTATAGTTTTAAAGAAAAAACTTGGATTTTAAGTGTTTCAATAGAATGATTGAATGTTTTGTTTCACAATTAGCTGGACAAGCAATGACATGCTTTTGGACTTCTACATTGAATTGAATTCAATAGCTAAAGCATATTAAGATCTTTTGGCACCTCTTCTACTTTCGATATCAGGAATGAACTGTTTGCAGTCACAGATCCTAAACCTGCAGTAAGCTAGGCGTTTTCTAAGCACCAACCAGAAAAGAAAAGAATTATAGAACAAAATCAACAAACAGTGTAAAAAAAAGGCATCAAAAGGCAACGCTATAAGCTCAACTGATATCTCTCACCTGGCCTTTGAGTGGCACAATGGTAATGGTGGGGAGGGAGGGGGTTAGATTCCCACATCTCCATTTCCCTTCGCCATAAGACACACAGAACATCCTTAGAAGTAAATAAGGAGGCATCAAAGAATTGCTAAGTAAATATACATTTCCTGAAAACCTTACAACTAAAGATGGGGCATAAAGCCAAGATTTTAACAAACAATATTCGTGGTCATGTCATAAGTTCGGCACACAAGTACCAAACCCAAACAATACAATTTCTAACCTTAGAACAACAGGAGATTTAAAGAACATTGTACTACAAATACTTCAAGTAAGAGCCTGGTCAAGAAATAAAACAACACACCCAATGCTATTGACACAGGAAGAGCTGGCAAAGCTTTCTGATATAAAGCCAAAAGGATCAGAGTTATCCCAAGACCCGCAATGATAGCAAGGTAACATGCATACACCGTCATAAAATCATACATTGCCGCCCTGCCAACCAAAACACTATAGAAGATAAAATCTCCCAGCCCTAACTTGATTGAACCAGAAGAACCCAATCCAATTCCTTCTAGCATCAAATTCTCACTTGGCACAGCATCTTCCCCCCTACCGTGCTGGACATTCCTTCCACGATCGATCAAGGGCGCAGAAAGCTCCGAATCAGTCCCATGAACTCGCGCCGGTTCCTCTTCTGCAGTCACCAAATTTCCGTAACCATAAGAAGCACCAGAACTACTAGCTCTCAGATTTGCATTTGTAGAGGCATTTCCCCTAACCATGTTTGCGTTATTGCTGGGACTTGCATCAGAATCGGAGGGGAGTTCAACACTGGGGCCATGACCCAACGCTGAGTTGGAATCAGTTGGGAGATTTGAATTCTCAACCCTCCTTTCCCTCCACAACCGCCGCCTCTGCGCAGAACTCAAATTACCATGGTTCACTGGCCTAGCCTCATAAACCAATGCGGGAATTTCCTCATCCCTTGATATTGCAAGCTCCACCAAAATCCTTAGTGGCCCAATTGGTAACAAAACTGCAGCCACATCATACAGCGCCATAGCAACAAGCAAGGCCCAGGTGGTCCACTCAGGCAACATAGTAAACGAATAAGCAATCAATATTCCAATAACAACCAAATACCCCTGCGTCACAAAAATCGCCATTTTTGACATAAACACGGTCATAACACCCACAACGGCGAAATTACACAGCAAGAGGAAAAACGTAATGCAATCAACGGGAGTGTTAAACTGTTGGATCAAAAACAGAGAGACTTCACCGCCGAGGAACCCCAGCACGATGAAAGTGGAGAAAGCCATGTAGAGTTTTAAGAATCCGGTGCATCGGAAGTAGAAGAGGAGGACCAGGATGAAGGTTGCGAAGGTGACGAGGACGACGAAAGCCAAGGAGTTCAAAAGGGCACCAAGGAATTTGTCCCAGGTGGAGTCTGAGGTTGTCTCGGTGTAGGCCATGGTGACCATGCTCATCGATGCGTCGAAGAGAGAAGAATCCGTGTTCAGAATTGACACCAATATTACGACCAAGAACATGCATATTGAAACGGGTGCGATGATTCTCACGATTTCTTCCCCCAGAGAATCGAGGATGCTTGAACAGGGTCTCCGGGTTTGTGTTTGTGCCATTGCAAGATTGAAAGAAAGAAAGAAAGAAAGAAAAAGAGAGTCACACTGACAGATCGAAACTGGTGACTGGGAAGTACTGTGGTTGGTTGGCTGGCTTCAGTTCTCTCATGGGCCGGGCCCACGCATCACCAAAAATGGGCTTAGGCCCGTTATTTAAAAAGGCAGGAGAAAAATAGAGTCTTACGTCTTGAATAAGCTCTACTTAAACCCATTTCCCTTCCTCAAATATATCTATTGATATCTTGCTAGGGTTTTAGAGAAAGAGTCTCAGAAGTGAACACAGGTAGTATACGATTATGCAATATTCTTCTTTAACCCTGGTTCTCTTCGTATTTTTTTTCTTTCATTTCGCTGCTTCTCTTTTATTCCTTTAGAATCAATTTATTTGTTTGATAATTTTTAGTGTAAATCAATATATTGCTTAGGATGGTATGATACGTGTTTTTCTTTTCCGTTTTCGATCGGCGAACATGCCTTCATCGGTGATCGTTTGATCTCCTCTTTGGATCAGAGAGTTTTATGGTTGAACTTGTTCTGAAATTAGTTCTGTTGTCTGCCTTTTCGGATTTATCTTCTTCTTTGTTTCTGAAACAAAGAAATGATTTAAGTTTTCGTGTAGTTCGTTTCTTGTTGGCTACCTTTTTGGATTTTTTGATGTTTGAGTTGTTGAATAGTTTTTTACTTTGTGTTTTTGAGTTATACGCTGTACTGAGTTGTTGACTTTTGTTGCTTCCTCTGCAGCAATGGCTTTCTTTGGTAGAATTGGGAATTTGTTAAGACAGACAGCTAGCAGACAGGTTAGTTCAGAGCTGCGTTCGTCTCCTTCCTTTTTCCAGGCTATACGCTGTCTGTCTTCTGCTCCAAGCTCCAAGCTGTTTATTGGAGGTGCGTTTGATCTTCCTTTTGAGTTAATGCCTTTTATGCTTCTTATTCTGTGTTTGGTTGATAGTGATGGTTTATGTATCGGTTGTCTCTCTGTTTCAGGTGTTTCGTTTTCCACTGATGAACAAAGCTTGAGGGAAGCTTTTTCAAAATATGGTGAAGTTGTTGATGGTAAATAGTTGGGTTCTCTCTTTTTTAGGGTTTTTTTTTCTGTAATAATTATTCTGTTGGGTGGAGTTGATGAAATTCGGTTGACAGCTTTAATGTAAATCAATTTTCTACTCAGTTAAAGTTTCTCTTGAATGTCATGATCATTGTAGCAAGGATAATTATGGATCGTGAAACTGGAAGATCCAGGGGGTTTGGATTTGTTACATACACGTCTGTTGAGGAGGCATCGAGTGCCATTCAGGCCTTGGATGGTCAGGTAACACAGCCTACTTGTTCATGCTTTTATGATATTGTGAGTAGCGTGGTTTGTAATGGTTGGTTGCAAAATGATCACGGGCTGAAGCTGCACATGTAACCCATGCAGTTTGTGGGAGTGTGCATGATGTGTGAAATGCTGATTTTGTTTACTCAGATTTTCTTTGTGGGTTGCAAGTTTTTGAGTTGTGATAATGGTGACCTGATGTGGGCTGATGACGGGTCCTTCTGTTGGGAACATGAGGGTGTCACAGCCACATTAGGTGATGCGGTCCCATATTCAAATCGTTGCTTTATTAAATGTTATTCTAAGCCAAGATAAAGGCCCTATTTTAGCATACATTGCCTGTCCCTGATGCTATCTGGGATCATTTCACTGCGCCCTCACTAGTTTATTCTTCTTTGTTCTTAAAAGTTAGCATAGCTGTCAATAATAGCACACCAGTGGCTATTGTGGCTGTGATAGTGGACATCTGGCTTTAGTGGTTCACAATTAGACTGAGTTGGGAGGAAACTTATTTTGAACATGCGACTGTTGTTTAGGCGGTTCAATTTTTGTTTTTCCCCCACCTTCAATTCAAAACTTAAACCCCATTTTCTGTGTCACTTGAAGGCACTCTGTTTTGAAGTTGCCGCCACTACTTTCCTTTCTGACTAATGCCCACGTTGTTTCCAGCATTTTCTGGCCAACTCTGACAAGTTCCAGCCATTCCCAACACATGCAATGCAACCATTTACTGGTGAACCTGTCACTATTTGCCGCTTGCTGACTGTGACCTTTGCTTCCTTGCTGTATTATGTTTTTTACTATCTCTAAAGCATATATACCATCTTTCTGGATTCACTACCTTGTTCCTCAATTTGGGATTGATAATTATGCTTACTATGTTCACCGTTATTGTGGTTCCTTTGTTAATTTTGAATGACAGAAATATATTTTGGTTAATCATTAGAAGACCTTTAGTCTGTTATCTTAGCTGTCATTAGTTTTCCTTTTGCCCGATAGGCTTATGCAATTCCAATATTTATTGGGTTTCCATTTAAGTTCCAAGCACTTAAGAACGAGTTTACTTAGTTGTATGTGAATGTAATACTTTCTGGGTTTTGCTAATCAGCTTGTGGTTTTATATTTTTGTACTTCTTTCATTAACCTTTTTTGTCTATTCAATTATGCAACAAGATATCGTTTGTTACCTAATGCTACATTATCTGTGTTACATTTTCAGGACCTTCATGGTCGCTCTATTAGGGTAAATTATGCTAATGAAAGAACTCGTGGATTTGGCGGTGGTGGTTCATATGGTGCTGGAGGTGGCGGTGGCTATGGAGGTGCATATGGTGGTGGTGGCTATGGTGGTGGCGGTGGCTACGGTGGTGGCGGTGGCTACGGTGGTGGTGGTGGCTACGGTGGAAATTCTGGTGGTGGTTATGGTGGAAATTCTGGTGGTGGTTATGGTGGTGGTAGCTATGGTGGGAATGCTGGTGGTGGTTATGGTGGTGGTGGTGGCGGCTACGGTGCAGGTGGCTACGGATCAGGTGGCAATTCGGGGGACAGTGGCTCTGGCAATAACTATCCTGCTGCTGACAGTTTTGGAGCTGGTGGTGGTGGTGGCAGCTACAGTGGTAATTTTGGTGATGCTGGTGGAGTAGGCAATCATGAAAGCTCTACTGGTTTTGGCAGTGCTGTTGATGGTAGTGCTGCAGGTATTGACACCAGCTTTGGTGGTGGAAGTGGAGGGTTAGGCAGTGGTCAATTTGATGGCAAAGCAAGCAGCAACGGAGATGAGGATTACAGGGATGACAATGACGATGCTGATAATTTTGCCAAAAGGGCTTGATGGAATTTTATGGTTGGTAGTTTTCTAGTGCTGGTATTCTGTACCCTACCTCTTCCTAAATCTCTTTGGATTTTCAACCTGATGTGCATTTTAGGCATGTTATATGGCACAGCTGGACATGGCTGGGAAGAAAGTAATGTAGGATCATTTTAAGCGTTTTTCTACCCTTGTTTCCGTAAAGATTCAGCTATCTCATTTTTGTTGATTACATTGAGGTGATTTTATTATTAACCAAAACGATATCCTCATACAACATGTAAATCTATGAATTGTCGCAAGTTGCAACAATAATCAAAAACTTGTGTGAGAATTTTATGATCGCTCTATTCATTTCCAGTGATGACTTGGTTCTGCACAAAATATTATTTTTTACTGTCACCTCAATTCTTGTGAGCCCCCCTAAACTCCTTTGGCTTGCGCAGGTTAGCTTTTTTCTTTCTTTCTTAAAACGCAATAGATTTTAATTATTCTCAATTGTTATTTTGAGGTATTTGTTGTCTTTTAATATTAAACGCAGGTTATTTTGAGTTACTAAGGGTGTTGTCTGCTTTTTCAAATAATGTAACATGAGCGATATTGTTTTCAAATATTGATAGCTTTGATATAATCCGATTTCATATTTTCCATTTTAGATTGAATTAGTTATTTTATATCTTTAGATCATGATTTAGTATTTTTTGCAAATATACAATTTCAGTATACTTGTTTTTTATTCTTTGTTTTGTTTTGTATTTTAAATTTTAAATTTGAATTTTAGTAAAACTTATATATTGGAAAATATGATTATAGGTTTAATTTGATATAAAATTCATGAAATGTGTAAACGTAAATTTCAATTAAATTAAACTGATAAAAATTCCGGTGACTTTGTTCTAAGTGTTAAGACTTTCACAAGTAAATTGAGAGTTGAAACTGAACTTGATAGTTTTGCTGGTATTTTTACAAAAATAACGATTTGTTTGCATATGAATATTGGATGAGAATTGGACATTTAATAGAATGTAAAAAGAAAAATATTAATTTTGGTTGATCGATTATACCGTTTTAATATTTAAGATAAAGTCTTGTGATTTAAAATGTTTTAGGGATTGATTCTTAAAATGTATTTAGAAAAAGACATTTTTTTTATGGTTAATTACAAATAAATGCATATTATTGTTGATCAAAGTATCGGTATAGTTAGACAAAAATGTTAAATTATTTTTAAGTGGAGAATTATTTTTTGATTCATTTTGAAAGAAACTTGTATACAAAAATTATATTTAACATGATGTTTTAGGAATTGACTCTTAGTATGATAACCCAAATTTTTAATTGTTCAACTTAAATGACTTTTTGGATGCAAACATCAAGAATCAATTGTCTCATTTTGGATGTCAAAATCCATAGTACATAATAATCACTTTTTCGGATTGCTTCGTTTGTAAGCATACATGAATGACAAGGGGAATTTTGTGTTTAGTGCAAGTTTAGAGTTTAGGATTATATTAATATATAATAAGAATGATTTTCTAGATTATATAATCTAGAAATCTGAATTTGATAGTAGCTTCTGGATTATGTAATCCGAACACGCATTTGAAAAAAGGCTTCCAGATTACATAATCTGAAAGTTAGACAAGACTTATAGATTATGTAATTCAAAAATGTATATGAAAAAGACTTTTGGATTATGTAATTCAAAAATTAATCATGCATATTATGTAATTTAAAAATTAACGACTTGATTATGTAATTTAGAAATTAATCATGCATATGAAAAAGACTTATGAATTATGTAATTTAAAAATTAATCACATGAAAAAGACATGGATTATGTAAATCTAAAAACTAATTACAAATTTAAAAAATGACTTTCAGATTATTATTACATGGTGGAATGCAGGAGGAGGAAAGAGTGGTAGGCTTAACATCAAACTAAATAGGAACAAGGAAGCAATGCCGTGTTCTTAGAGCTATCATCTGGTACACCACGCAGAAAAAGGGAGAGACATTACTATCCTCTTTTACATCTACTCAACTAAAAACTATTTTATATCAATGTTCATCTTTATCCATAGAATACAATATCCTTCTAGCATTGTGGAAGACAGGAGAACCTTTCTTGGTCCGTTCAACAATTTGTCTTATTAATTGCCTTTCCACCTCATTATCACACTCACAAGTTTCATCTCCAGTAACATCATTTGATCCATAATTGCTAGAGCTTAGCCCTTCCAACATTGTGACCTCACCAGAAGAGAGTTCCCTTGACAGTCTCTCTTCATTTGCTGCTTCGCATTCAGTAATATGAATGCTTGATGAAGAATTTTCTTCAAAGTCATCTATCTTTATAATTTCTTCATAGTAGGTATCATTGTAAACACCTGGAGGGTCATCAAATAAATTCATAACTAAGGGTTCTGTCATAGGCTCACAGTCATTACAAGCCAACAGATTTCCTTCTCTTGGAAAACACTTCTGGGAATCACTCTCGTACTCTGATTCCATAAACCATAATTTTCTCTCACTATTTTCAAGGGCAATCTCAAGCTCCTCTACACGTCCCTCAAGTCTGGATTGGTTAACTTCGTGCAAGCGCAGTGTTAGTTCATGAGGGGAAACGGCATAATTTACAGGAACCAAAGTGTCACTGTCATCCTCATTCAGTTCTGAATGGAAAAAACCTTTCCCATCAATCACGTCAGTTTGCAATTCACCTTGAGCAAAATCTGCTACAAAGTCAGGGTCAAGCTGCAAGAATTTTAGCGACATTAGCACACCATGGACCCTTAAGTACTGTTCGCTTTAAGACAAAAAAAAATGGAATGGAGGCAAACAAAAGAGGTAAACTTTTGGGGACATGGTGAATAAAACAGGAGTGGGAAGTGAACTACACTGGCAAATTAAAAGGATTCAATGAGGTTATCCTACTAATTGAGAAAATATTTTCTGTAGTAAGGTTTATACTTTGTTCCAATTTTTTTTTTCAACCCTTGATGCAAATTACAGCAGGCTTTAAATTTATTGCAAAACCCATAACACCAAAAATTATTATAAAGGTAAGAAAACAATCAAACTTTCCTATAGATGACACCCTTTCTACAGCTACTCCAAGAAGTTTTAACATTAAGTGAAAGAGATAAAAAAAAAGGGGAAATGACAACTTGCATGACTTTGAAAATATGGAATGGTAAAGAGAAAATTTGGAATATAGAATGGGATAAAGTAAAAAAAAAAAAATTCCTACAGCATTGCCATATATTTATTAGTTTACACCAATGCAAGTTTAGTGTTAGTTAGTAATCCAATTTTAAATACAATCAAACCAATCATATAAAATAGAAACCCGTGCTGTAGCTTAAAAGTAATGAAGCAGATCTTGAAGTAACAATACAGATGCATTCAGCTACTTAAGTTCTACATATAGAGAACCTTAACATAGATAACTTGTCACTTGTATTTATATTTGTTTTACATACTATAATGTATATCCCGATAGATCCCTGTATAATTTTGCTCCATAAAAAAATATGGAAGTTAATTGTCATATGATAAACACTCAGTTTGAAACATGTCTGAAGACTATGTTATTCTTACTTAAAGTTCTAGTCAAAACAGCATAATATTATTCTACCCCTTTTCCTATTCATTTGCTTACAATACAAACACGTCACATGTTTACAACAACTTTGAGCTATGGGGGGAAAAGGCAAAACCCAACACAAAGGGCCTGCTGAATTTCTTGGTCGTGAGATCTCATCAATTATAAATATAGTCAAAGTAGAGCTTATAAAAGACAGACAATCACTACCTCATAAGTTAGATTTTGGAGTTGAATTAGAACTAGTCAAAATTCAATATGGTTTCTGTTCTTACAAGGCCTGGAAGCAGGCAACTTCTTCTCCTCTCGACCTGTCGGCTTCACGGTCTTCTAATTCGGACTTGGACTTTCAACTACATTGTTCAATGGTTTGGGCTTGGGCTTGAATGTAGGTTATAGATTCTCACTTGTTGGGCTTGATCAACTGGAATTACAAATGTCAAACGATACGTTGAAAATGTCAAATGATTGAGAGGTCAAAAGGTTTTAGAACATTTAACCATCTTTACCTGATTTGTTTTATCATAAGTTGAAAACATGCAGAGGTCGAAAAGCCGCAAGCTTATTTTGTTTAAAAGACAATCTTTAACCTTTGGATTTCACCTTGGAACAACAATCTTTCGGTAGTTAAACCAACAATTTCATCCTTCAAAGACTTTTTTTCAGCCTCACAATGTCAATAGACATCCGAGAGTTCTTTGATTTGATTGGTCAAGGTCAGGTTAGCTTCAAGATCGGATTCAAGACTTTTGCTAGACTCAACCAACTCCTTTTTCACATTTTCAAATTCAGTGGTTGAGACTCCATTAATAGTTTCTTCTCTAAGTCTTTTTGCAATTAATAAAGATCGAGTGGCAAGCTCGATGGCTGAATCCGTCAAAGAAGAAACATTTGCTGACCGCAACACACGTCGGGATGGCCCATCCAAGTTAGTATGTACAAACTCTGAGAAGCGCCTAGAAGCACCAAAAATACTTTCTGGAAGTGGTTGAGAAGAGCTCCTAGCACCATGATGATGACGTCTTGGTGAAGAATGAGACCATCTACTACTCTTGTCTCTTTTCCTACTTTTCTTAAGAGGCTCAACAACAACATCATCGGTGTCAAGAATAGCTTCAAACTGAGAGATAGGTTCCACAACTTCAACCTCTCTTTTGGGTTAAATCTCTCTTTCGGGTTGAGGAGTTGAACTGCCAGGTTTGTTGAAAAGCTTTTGGAAATATGCTCGACCTTTAGGATTTGTAGCAGCCATCAAACCTGAAATCCGAGAGAAAATTTAACAAAGTTAAAATTCTCTTGTTCAAAAAAGAAAATTTGCAAAAAGACATACTGATAAAATCCTTTTCCATTTTAGGGGAGAGATAGATTCGCAGTAGAGCGCGAGTGGGAAGCTTCCGGAACAAGATATCAAGAACCGAGAGGACATGGCGATCTTCTGCATTCATTGAATGGCTTGACCAAGAGTTGAATTTTAAAGGAGTACTTGTCCAATAGAATGGAAATTTCGGGACATTGCCATCATAAAAATATTTCTTTTCGATTTTTTGAATAAGAATTTTGAAAAAACCACCTTTAAAGTTTTTATAAGAAGAAGTGAAGGGAGAAAGTAAACAAGCTTTCAACCGGCTGATCAAAGATGACCAACTCGATCGTGTACCAGATCGAGAACTATAAAAGTAAAGAAAAATTTCTAGACTAGGAAATAATAAAAGATATTTACACAGAATGCGAAAGACTTGCATAGAAGCCCAACTATTAGGATGTAGTTGTGTAGGGGCAACATTAAAAAGACGAAGAACACCCATTTGAAATTCGTCCATTGAAAATCAAACATGAATGTTCGTAAAGAGACATTCATAAAAATAAAAGAATTCGCAAGCTTCGCCTTCACGGTCATGACAAACATTGTCTATGGCTAGGCAACGCCGAAAAGAAATGATTTCCTCAGTGGCATCAGAAGAATAAACAAAAAATTTAGATAAAAAGCTGCGAAAGGCTCAATAATATCGATACCGAAAAAAATATTCGCGAACTTAAGGTTAACCCAGTCATAACCATGACGAAGACTCTAGTTCTCTTCAACCCTCTCGGCACTTTCTTCAACCTCAAGATCCACAGCTTCATCACTTGAACTTATACCAGCACAAGCTTTACAAGAGACACAGTAGTTAACAAAGCAGACGAATGAATGTTTCTAGTTATGTCCTAAATCACTTTCCCGGTAGCTTCATTGCTCGCGCTCGAAAGCCCAGAAATTTCATCAGAATCGGAAACAGAGCTTGAGGAAGACATAATACCTTCTAAGAATGGTTATGAATATCTCTCGAACACAAAAATACAAAAGTAGTAGAAGCAATGGGGTATACCATTTTAGAACAAATATTTATACTGTTTCTAAACCCCTTCCAGACGAAACGTCACAACATCACGATCGTTGAATTTGAACGCATCCAACGATCAAGGATTGATAAGACTAAAAATAGTAAAATAAGACTGAAAACTAAGTAAAGATGAATAAATAATTAAATGGTTAAATACTATAGCAAAACCCATTAAATAGCCCAAATACGTGCAGTATGTCTAATAAATAATAAGGTACGAAGAGTAAAAGCCCAATTGGGTCTAAAGCCCAATAAGGGAGTACTATAAATAGGTGATAAGCTCAAAAGGTAAGTAGAATTAATTTTATCTGATAATTAACTAAAATTGATTAAGACTTTGTCATCGAAGCCCCTTGCCGGTACACCCACCCACCCGAGTGTTGATCCTAAAACCAAAGGTCGAGAGTTCCACTTGATCCAATCCAACGAGTGAGAATCCATAACCTACATTCAAGCCCAAGCCCAAACCATTGAACAATGTAGCCGAAAGCCCGAGTCCGAATTAGAAGACCGTGAAGCCGACAGGTCAATAGGAGAAGAAGTTGCTTGCTTCCAGGCCTTGTAAGAACAGTTTCAGAGTCTATTATAAAATTATTATTGGGTCGCCTCCAACTATTGCTTACACAGCTTACCCAAGCAATATAGAAGCAAATCAATTCTATAACATCCACCCTCTAGATGTCCAACTTTGGGAATGAGGGAGTGTGTTGAGATCTCACATCAACAATGTAGAGCTTATAAAGGCCTAGGCAGTCCTTATTTCACGAGTTAGCTTTTAGAATTATGTTAGACACAACACAAATTCAAGATTTGTATAATAGGAATAAATTACCACTTTAGTTTCTTGGTTTATTTAATTTATTTATTGGTGAGAATGAGAAATATAAACATCGTACAATCAGACCCATAAAATCCTTCAAGAAAGTGAGACTCTATTTGACAATATGCATTCATCCATAGTTTGCAGCTCAACATACATCCGAGATATTTTCACATAGGCAGAGCTATTTTAAATTATAAAAGTTAACGGTGTGGCGATATGCTGTACTATGGTAACGAAACCAAACATATAAGAAATGATTGATAAAAAGAGCCATAAAACAAACCATACAGAGGACACAATATCACAAGGCATTTGTCTTACACAAAACAGGTTTGGGTCATACTTTGTAGAGATGAAAAGAGGGAGAAACCTAGTAATATTAATATAATATCTCTTGGAGCGTAATCAGAAAGCACTACTTTTCTAAATTATTTGTTGCTTTCAACTCTACCATGCATGGGGCTAGGATTTCCATAGATGAGGAGCTAAATAATAAAGCATATTTCAACAGAAATATTCCAAGAAAATGAAATATGCCTATAAGATCTTATTACTAATACTAGGAAATGCAGAAGATAAACAATTTTGCTTACCTCTACAAGCTCAGACTGCGGTCTTTCTTGGTCAGGTTCATTCATGTTTAATCCCAATCTCTCAAGTTCAGCTTCAAGCTCAGCTTCAATTTTGCTCATAGATTCTGAACTTTCTTCTTCCTTCTGACCATATGATTTTTTGCAGTCAGTTATTGGAAAATTATCCATGTGCTTTTCAGGTGAAAATCCATTTAGCTCCTTATCACACAAGGAATGATCATAAGTACCCTGTGAACCATAATTTTGATTATGTAACTTCTTCACTCTCATTGAATCTTTCATTTCAAGTCCCTTTTGTAGATCTTCAACCAAGTTTTCTGTCTCCTTTAACAACTCTCTTAAGTTGTCCATTTCTCTTTTATTTGCCAATAAGGAGGTTATTATCCCAAAAGAAATCCCGAGACTGAAGAGAAATGATGCATCTGATGATTATGTACGTGTCAACAAATAGTTAAAACAAAACACACCACACAACAAGCACCAGAGACTTGATATCGACTCATGAAATAACTAGAAACCTACTTCATCAACAGGTGAATAACTTACACATGTGACTTGCTTGAGATAAACATGTTAAGCCCAGATAATAAAACCATTTTTTAGTCAGTTTTGGTAAAGCCATTATAGGGCATGGACCAATTTTCCCCCTTCAGACCGAAACAACACCCACTTGCATAGGAACAGTGACATTGGCCTTCTCGGAAAAAATTGGTCTGTGAATAGAAAAACCAAGATTCTATAAAATCCTTCCAATATATTTGTAGGGAGTTTATACCTGTTCATAACCCATTTGATTTTCAAAAACTCATAATATACGAGTCTCATTCGGTGAAACTATTGAAATGTATGTATATATACACCCGAATGACCTGAGTGTGTAAATGAAACATGATTCCTTTACAAGAAATTGTAAGTTTGTAACTAACCAGAGAATGCAGAAGAATCTTTAAAAAATGATATTAACAAGTGAAATACTCTCATGACAAAACAAAACAAAAATCTAAATGTCCAAGATTGCAATTTTTTATTTTTTTTTGCAACACAATAGAGATTGTAAAGGTATTTGTAAGTTAAGATTCAAGAACCATACCATGTTGAGTATGGACGTGCTTTCCACTGAACACATTACTAGTAGGGCTCAATCTTTTCCTTCGTCCATTGCCTGCATTAAGCTTCATCTCTTTGGCATCATTAGAAGATCCAATTTTGGACAAGGAAGGAACTCCGAATAATACACTTTTATCCTTCACCTTATTGGCTTCTCTATTCAACCTATATTCTTCACTTCCGGTTAATCCACTGAAAGAATCATCATCATTTGCTCTGCTGATCACTTGTTTTCCATCACCAACAAGAAATGACCTTGTTGCCATGGATGGCAAAAAGACAGATTCTTCCAATTTGACTTGCTCTTCGCATAGCTGAGCCATTAGGCAACTTTCTAAGGAGTTTGAAGGTCTACTAATATGCCCATACAGATGGTTAGTCCTGTGAGAGGTTCTATTTCCATGAGGATTATGGCCCAATTTTCCTGCAGACAAATCAGATGGTAGGAAATCACATTTGCCAACAACATTGGAGGCTTGCTCATTTCCATAATCATTAAAGTTAGACACAGAAAGAACATCGCTCTCACTGCAATTCCTGAAGAGCCTTACTTTTTCACTTTCAAGCCCTTCGTCAGAAGCCAAAAGACAATCCTCTGAATTCACATCTGAGGCCCTTCTGTATAAAGAATCTCTCCCTGCTTGTGTGCAGAAGGGTTGGAATGGGGACACATCATTCTCAAAGTAGGAATCCTCTAATGACAAATGAGATGAACCATCAACATTCTTTGAAAGCTTGTTCAAATATCTAGCCAAACACCCAGCTCCAGCAACGGCTGCAACAACCCACAAATCCATTTTACCTCTTCAACACACACACATGATCACTACCCAAACCCCACAAAACATATAATCCTCTTTCTGTATATCATCAGAAACAAACAGGAAAGGAAAAAACTTTCCATAAATTTACAGAAATTGAGGACACTACTTCCAGGAATATAAAACAAATATCCCTGATTCACTGACCAAACACATTCTTCTCCCAACTCTTATTATCAACTAAGAAACCTATCATTCACTGTTCCCCAAGTTGGTGGATGGAGAATCCACCAAGAAAAAATAATAAACATGAAGAATAAAAAAAGGAGAATGAAAATATTCACGGGGTTTTGTGAACATGGAAAACATCCAATTCCAATGGCAGAGATGAAGAGGAAAAAAACAACAAAAGAGACCCGTTTATGAGGAAACGGACAGGTAGGGAATTTGCGATAAGAAATTAGAATTGTTGAGGACAAAATCAAAATTTGGAAGTGATTAAGGTATCCTGGCAGTTGGGTGTTGATACCAAAATGTATGAATGTCTATGATTACGACACACAACCATAGCAAAACCAAACCAAAAACCCTCAACTTTTGGAGCTTTGATTTCAAACAAACAATTACACGCGCTACCAATATTTAATAATACTATCAACATTACATAATAAGTTTTTAATTTGTAAATATCACCTTTTAAAAGTTTGTATGGCAAATTCTTAGAAGTTTATATGGTAGTAAAAGGAAAACATTTTTAGATTTTATTATCCTTTAATACTCTTAATTGCAACGAACATTTTTAACGTTTTTCATTTACAATTAGTCAAACATAAACTGGAATAATTATATTAATAAACTTTTTTCTGTAATTGAATTTTCATTAAAAAAATGGAAAAAAGAAAAAAGAAAAGTCTCTTTTAGCAGCTAGCGGTGGAGTGTCTACTTCTTTGCTATAATCCACGGTTACAAAATACAAGATATATGTATTTTAATTTTTTAATATAGGATTGTTGTGATATTTTTTAATTTTATCATTATTATAAATAATATTTATGAGAAATAAAAATAAAATAATATATAATTAATAACAAAATTTATATCTATTACTAATTTTTTTTTCTAAAAACTGACATTGTTTCCAGCTCAAAATAGAAGAACAGTGGTGACATGGGAGTGTTATTGATGGTCGGAGGCATAACGGTGGTGGCATAACATAGTCACGGTGTGAAGTGGCAACTATTTTTGACCCGACATACAAGATTATAAGTGTTGAAATTGATATCTGGTTATAGAGTTACCTGGTTCATTGGTTCATTATTTTTTATTAATTTTTTAATATTTTTATAATTTATTTGTTTTGAATTTATTTATTTGATTGTAATTATTGAGAAACTACTTCTTTCTTCATCTTCTTAAGATCTCCTAACACCACATAGGTAAGGTAAAAAATAATTTTGTTCTAAAAAAATACATTATAGATTCTACAATTTGAAAATAAATCTTTTTCTATTTACACATCTTAGATTGTATAATCCGAAAGAAATTTCTGGATCCAAAAATACTTTTTAAATTATACAATCTAAAGAAAAAAAATCATTAAAAAAATGTACATTTTGAATTACAGAATCCAAAAAGTATTCATGAATCTGAAAATATTTTTTTTTATTATGTAATCTATAAATACTTTCCAGATTTTATAATCCATAATACATTTTCTTTAAAAGAAACTCATTATGAATTATAAAATCTAGAAGATATTTTCGGATTGAAAACACCTTCGAGATTATATAATCCAGAGTTATTCCAAATCATTGAAAAATATCAATGGAATAAAGGGTGTTTTTGGTATTTTAAAAAGTATGGGGTGTCACAATAAGTTATGGAGGTACGGGAAGAAACAACCTCATTAATATCATTTTTTTACAATAGAAATGGAAGGAAGAATAGTAAAATTGAATCAAACTTTAATATTCTAATAAAAAAGGATTTAATGCCAAACAAAATAAAGTAAACATCAACAATACTTTAATAAATCAAATGATGTATACAAAAATTAAAGTAAATAAAGTTCTATATATCAATTTAATTCCAAAAGCATAAGATTTCTATTTAAAAATATCAAACATAAATAAGGGTGAACTGGCAGGCTAGTCTGTCCCTCCTATGACCCGTCGGATTAACCGATTAAATAGGTTAAGCCAATACAAATTGACAAGTTCAAAATGTTAACTTGTCATGTCTGAATAATGGTAGGTTGACAAGTCTGCCCGCACAGGCCCGACTCGCTTTTCCATCCTGTTGTGAATGGGAAAAAAAAGAAATGAGATAAACACAATTTTGTGAAACGATAGTAAATGAGGTGGTAGAAATTGTAAAGAATGACTAGTTTATTTCAAAACAAATCTTAAAACGTATAAAAATATACATAACTTACGATTTTGAATGAATTAGATGAAGTCATATATATATATAGAGAAAACATTAAGAAAATCTAAATAATATCTAGCACCATTTGATCTAGCAATCAGGGAAGGTCCCCATATGTCAACAAACGCCAGTTATAGAAGTTTATTGTAGACAATGTTAGAAGCATTAAATGGTAATTGATTAGCATTAAATGGTAATTGATTAGACTTGAAAATAATACATGTTCACAAAAGGATAGACCATTTTCTACAATAAATATGACATGTTTTCATAAAGGGAACCAATGGTAGCAAGATATATACATCCTTCTTGATATAAAAAAGAACAATCTTTTTTGGGATTGTGTAATTGAAGTTTGACTTTCTTTACCTTTGCACGATCTTATGTGGCATAATATATTCGCAACTTGGTCCGTATTTGAGAAGCATATTCAAGACTTGCCATCTTGGTGAGCATTGATGTCGTCATGAAAGCGAGAAGTCAAACAACAAGAAGTTGATCTTCTTGTTCATGAAGAATAAACTCAACACTAACATTATTGTTGATAACATCTTCAAGGATGAGGAATTTATAGCATATTCGTGTTGGGTATGAAGTCATGACCAATTGAGTTGGGCTGACAAGATACCATGTACACAGTTGAAGCGCAGGTGAACATTGTTACGTGACTTCAAGTGGGAGATTGTTGGGTATGAAGTCATGACCAATTGGGTTAGGCTGAGTAGACACCATGTTTTAGTGAGTGGGCTTAATCATTGTGTTCCTTTATTATCTCTATTTATCTCTATTTAAAGAGATCATTGTACTTGTAATTGGTGTGCAACAGGATATAATGAAAACCTAATAGTTGTCCGTGTGGATGTAGGTTGCAGTTGACGACCGAACCACGTTAAATCATGTGTTGTTTATTTTTCTGCGGTTGATTCGTGATTGTGTGTATTGCTTCCGCGTGCGTTTTTCCCATCAATTCGTCTAAAAACTGCACAAGTTTGAGACCGTGAAAAGTGACAATGACTTGTTGATGTCATATCAGATAATTTTCATCATCTAACTTTAAATAAATAATAGTGTTAAAGGTATGAGGAGTGTGGGAAGAAACACCAAAGAAGAGTTCTTGATGTAAGGCAACAGAAGATGTTGAAGACATAATAAAAAGAAAAGAAGAGGAAGAATACTATTGATATCATGTAATGAAGACAAAAAAAAATGTATTTAGAAAAATACTAACTGTATTATAAAACCAAAGAGATAGAAATGATATATATACATAAGGCAAATGTGCAAAACGTAAATATTCAGAAACACAAACACCACATACAAGGATGTAAAACCATTCATCACATAACACTCTTTTATAGAAAAATATGTTAAAAATAATAATTATTATTATCTTAAAATTAAAAAATATATGGTGTTTTTTTAAATGGAAGAAAAAAAAAATTAGAGTAAAACTAATAATGCAGTTTTTTATTATTTTTATAATCATACATAAGTTCCCTGGATTAAATTCAATTTCCTTTTTTTCCAATATCTCACTTCTAAATATATTATAAAATTTATAATAATTAATGCAATTACTAAACGGGTAATTTAAAACATAAACTTAATCCACCTTAAATTGTCAACAAATTAAAGACTAAATCACGAGCTAATAGTGTTTTTTTTTCTATAATATTCACAATTTTTTTACTATTAATATATATTAAAAGGATTCCTGATAAAAAAAAAATCTATTAAAAGGATTTGACTAATTATTCTAGCATATACTAATAACATTTTTCCGTTCACGCTATTTGAATTTGAGATTATTTTATAGAATATTTAAACTAAATTTCATTAAGATGATCTGGAATTTGGTGAGCTAGCATTATATAATTTAATTATTTTATCATTATTAATTTGAAAACTTAAAAAAATGATATAGGCAGAAGTTGTAGCATGGTTAATTTTTATGACAACTAAATCTCAAACCTAATCTGCGTACTCATTCATCACGCTTGTTTGTATTGTAGTCTTTCTTTTTCCCTTCAAAAGAATAATTATGACATAAGTTGTCGAAAACGGTGTCAAGATGCATACCAAAGTCAAAGAACGCCGTTCATATTTTATTTTTATCATACTCATAATACCTTATTTTACAGGTATATATATATATATATATTATTTTATTTTTTAATTTTATTTATGTACCTGTGTGGATGATGGAGTCCATGTAATACATGTTTGGGTACGCAATTTGCTGACATGTTGATAGTCTCCTAGTTCCTTGAAGTTATTTCTCTTGCTGTTCTGCCGGTCGGAGTATCTGCGATTGCACTCTGACGCAGTGCTAATATTTTGGTGTGTTCTCTTAGGATATGAAAAAACGTATTTTTTTCCTCCTCATAAATTCCCTTTATGGGTTGACTTGTGGGCCCTTACCTGTGTGGACTGAATAATCAGTTGATCAGATCATGTGAGGTGACTCCCTGAAATCATGGGAGTGTCACTTTCGGTTTATCATCACGATGAGATATTTATCTGAGTATTTCAGAGTGTGACTTTGACTCATCCAAGTTCAATTGTAACTGACTATTTATTATATTTTTATTATGTCTTCACGGTACCATTTAAACCACCAAATTAAATTTTTAACGCAATAGGATAATTTATATAAGATTAACCAAACTAATAAAACAAATAAAAAAATATGATTGCTTTACAATGCTTCCTCTCAAATGATTGTCTATATCTTTGTTTGAAAAGTTGTGTTGAAGCACATGTGGTGTTGAGAGTTAGGAAACATGCTTAAGAAATAAGTTTTTAAGGAGAGTTTCCTATTTTGATATTTCAATTACCACTTAAACCCTCCTAATTATGATTAATTTATTTGTTTTATTAAAAGTATAAGCGAATTATTATGACAAGTTGATTCACCCGAATCGATGTATAAACATTTACGGAGTTACTTATGTATCATCAAACTTTGTAAACATTTACTAACAAAGTTGTCACATCAATAATAAATATTACCATCTTTTGAAATAGGAGTTCGTCTTTATTAATTGGACTGACTTTTAAAAAAAAAAAAAAGAGTATTGATTTCATACTTTAAACTGTCTTAAACATATATTCAAACAATAGAAAATTGTATTTGAAGTAATATTAAAGAACTAATTTCTTTGCTCTATGATTTGTTTTCATGAACATAGTCTAAACCATCCATCAAAATTGACTGAATTTTATTCAAAGCTTGTTTCATTAATTATCAAAATTTTGAAATAATTTATATTTAACCATCGTCACTTACAAATATTATTAAAAAAGCTTTTTTTGTGTGTAAAATAAGTCCTATACCAATTTAGATACAATAAATAATCTTATGATATTTCAACTTGTTATTGTTTGTACAAAATAAAAAAATTAATTCTAAAAATAAATACAGATTCTTTTAATCATTGGCTAAGGAATTTATTTTGATACATTTTGTTTTAGTACCCACATTATTTAAGAGTTGAGAACGAGAATAATTTAAATATGTATTTTTTTTTAATTCTCCAAAAACTTAAAATGGTGATGTATGATAAGACTTAATTTTAAGAAAATAATAATTTTAACAAAGAAAATCACTATTTATTTTAAAATAAATTAAACTAAGTGAACATTTTAGAATTATTTTGATTGATACTAAAGAAAATACCGACATTATATTATTTTGTGTGTTTTTATATTTTATCACACTGTTTTTTCAATAAATTAAAATTTAATATTTATAATAGTTTTAATTTTGGGTATTTTAAATAAAGTGCGTGTTATTATTTTTTATTTTATATAACTTTGTATATTATATATGTAATAATATATAACCTATATTGATGTATAATTTAATATATACGAGATACTTTATTTGATATACTATTTTAATCTATATTGGATATTATTATTTAGTGTTAATTACAATATTAAAATATATATACATACAAATTTTTATTAGAATGATTTTTTTAATACTTTTTCTCTTATATAGTTCATTGTGATTTATGTATTATAATTTTAAAGCATTATTAAAAAATAAAAAAAATAAACTAAAAATCTCTGTATACATCATAATATATGTATTATAGACAGTGATAAACATTGAGAAACTATGTATAATTGAAGATGTATCATACACTCTTGACAAGGAATTTTTGTACCATGAGAATTTGTTTGTTAGAATGACACGTTATATAACATCTACGTTTAGAACAAAAGTCTACACCAATTAGTAAGCCAATAAATTAAATTTTTGTTAGAATATTATTTTTTGTGTGAACACACATCAATAAACTTGTAATACGAACCAAGTATATAATTAAAATATGCCTAATACAAACTATCAAGTTACAATTATTTTCAATTTTGAGATCGAAAAAAAAATACAGAAAAATAAAATTAGCACAAAAATAACCATCAAAACTGGTATAAATATAACGTATAAATGATATCATTAAATTAAAATATATTTTTAATAATCCTATTAATATTCTATAAAATATTTCCTCCGTTTTAAAATTACTGTTATTTTAAACTTCCATTTTTTTCTTAAACTCTCATTGTTTTAGAGGAAACTAAAGACCTTGTCAATTTTTCCCCAATCATATTCATATTCTTACTTAATTATTACTTGTCTTGCATCATGTCTTCTTCATTTACTCTTAACCACCACTAATCAATTGTAATGAAGGTATTTTTAGTTCATATACAATGATATTTACATTAACTAAAATTTATTAAATTATATACATTAATCTTTAAAAGTTTAACTAATTAAACCAAGGAATTTTTTTTAGAAAAACTAATTTTTCTCTTCACCTTAATTACCTTTATAGTATTCCATTAATTTGAATATACCTATACGATTCAATATTTAGAAAAATTGGAATAACTTATTAAAAGTGGTTTAGATTAATTAAACGGGAAGTACTAAGGGTATACTTGGAAAAAATGTGAGAGTTTTTATATTTTTTTAAACAGATAAATTTCAGAATGTGATTTATTAAAAGGAATAGTTAGAACATTTTTATTTACTTCAGTAGAATACTGTGTCAAATATTTATTAAAATAATATATTATGTCAAATAATTACTTAAATAATACAGCTACTATAATAGTTTAGAGTTGGGTTATTATGAACTTGATATTTTTTATCTAAAAGTAAAGGAAAAATAATTTTAAAATAAATAAATATTATCTTAAAATAAATATATTTAAAAAATAAATATTTTTGAATAAAAGTGAAGAAAATAATATATTTAAAAAAATGTAGGTTTAGAAAGATAATAATATTGAGAAATAATATTTTAGAAAAATAAAATATTAAAAAATAATTATTTAAAATATTATAATTTAAAAAAATTATTTATTCAAGTAATATTATTTAAATAACTAATTAATTGAAAAATAAAAAATGTCAAAATTAATTTGATAAAAAATTAAACATTTAGATAAGTGATTATTTAGTTTTGTATTAAACTAAAAAATATATTAATAGTTATTTATTTATAAATAAAATAGATATTAAGTAGATGCAAATGTAAAAATGTAAAAAAAATCCTATAATAATGACATGGATAAAAATTAGGGAATAGTGTTCTCTATAAAAAAAATATATTTATATAAATTATTACTTTTCTTCAAATAATTATTTGTAAAAATAATTATTACATTTATAAATATTTTAATTATTATATTTATTATTCACAAATCAATAATTTAAATCATATAAAACATTTTTCATTATTTTTTAATATATTTTTCTTTCCTTTTTCTATAAATTTTTCAAACCAAAATTTCAAAAATAAATTATTTCAAAATTTATAAATGTTATTTTTGTTAACAATTTTTTCTTATTTACATATTTTTAAATAATTAATGCTTAAAGATATATGTTTTTATAAATAATTATTTTTCTTTTTTTTAAATAATTTTTTCAAACCAGTTTTAAAAAATTTAAAATTACCAATTCTCTTTTTTAAAAAAAATCAAGTTTAAAATTAACCAAATTTTAAACTGTTACAATAAATCATGCTATTTGAGTAATTATATATATATATATATATATATATATATTATTTAAGTAAATATTTAATACAATGTATCAGGATTTTTAGTGGAAATGTTTTAATTTTGAATGTATTATTTTTTGTTCTATTTGAATAGTTTGACTTGTGAAACTAAACTACATTTTTTCTGTGTGGGCGCTTCTTTTGTAATTAGTGGATTAACACACTACTATTCTATTTCGTTTAATAAGATTGTAAGAAGATATTCCAACACAAATTATAATTATTCTCATGCATCTGTTCTATCTTGTCATTCTTCATTTAGGAATGTTGTATTCTGCTCCTAATGTATCTAAAATATGAGCCTTTATGCTACTTTTTTATATAAAAAAAAATAGCGTTTAGTTCATTGACTATTCCAAAATGCATACAAACATATAGAAAGGATAAAAAAGTTTTTCTAATTAATAACAAGTTGTGACATAACTTTTAATGTATCCTCTTATTTTGAAAAAATATACATACATATATATAAAGAATGAAATAAAATCCTCAAACGAACAATATAAAAATAAATTAGATCATACAGAAACCTTTCACAATGGACATTTGATGTTTTAACACTTAATTTTCTATGCTTGATATGCCTTTTTTCTTATCATATATATCCCTATATCTTCACTTATTTATAACTAAATTGGAATTGAGAAGTTTTTTACACAAGTTACAGAAGTAATTTGCAACTTCATATTTTTTTTAACACATTTCAAACAATTGTATAAAAATAAATAAATTCTGATTAGTAAGAAGGCCTAGGTGGCTCCGTAGTAGCATGGGTGTAAAGAAAACCACATCCAAAAATAATAATAGAAAAAGTAGCAAAGACACGTCATTCCTTTAGCAATTAATCATTGTTCTATTATTTTCTATTGCTTGCTTACGTTGTAATACTATGAGCTGTTCTTGGTGCATATATTACCTACAAATGAAACATGTTCTTTTTTCCCTCCCATCTTCAACCAACACACAAACACACACAAAGGCACCAATATCTCACACCCTTTCCATTGCGTGGATTTGTTTTCAATCTTCACCTGCTCTTACTTAATCTCCATTTTCTCCCAATCTGGCAAATTTCCAACAAAACCTCTTTTGCTAACTTCAATTTATGTAACGTAGTCCTCACATCCTACCAAACCATGCGCATGATCCTTTATTCCTTTCAATAACTTGTCTTTTTTTCATTTCCCTCACTCAACCACTCTATTCCAAAGAAATTTCCACACTCGCTCGTACATGAAAAGAGAGAAAGAGGAAAGAAAATGGCCACTTTCTTGTCCATCTGTCTGTAAAACAACATAAACAAATCACATATACATCAGCTATTGCTACCTGCTTCTAGCTCTTTTCTTGGTCAAACTTTATCAATCCAATTATTATTCAGTGCTTCTCAAGAAAACCACTCACCATCTTTCCCTGAAAGATTTTTTATTAATTCCACTATTGTGCATTACATACTCAATTCACATTTTCTTTACAATATGATGGAAACAAAACCTTCACTTTCCATGACAAATTAATCAAACCTTCAATTCTCTTCACAACCCATCAATGGATGGGCTTGTAAAGTCCAAAATTCCTCACGAACGATCCCTCATTGCTCTCTTCAAATCATCACCTTCTTCTTCTTCCTTATCTTCCTCCACCACCACCTCCTCCTCTACTTCTTGGACCCAAGTCCTTCATTCCTTGTCTTCGGTTCCGACCGGCTCAAAGGTTCGGCATGAAGGTGATCTTAATGCAACAAACTTGAGTTCAGAACAGACCTGTTCTCAGATAATAGAAAATGAAGCAACTCAAGGAGTTGGATTCATCAATGGCTTTGTTGGTCAAAGTGGAGTGGAGTGGAAGGATGTGGAGAAGCGGTTCGACCAAGTGGCCCGAACCGGAAGGAGCACCGAACCGGTTGTGAGATGGTCCGAATTTGGCTTCTGCATTGGTGAGAATAGGAAACTAAAGTCAACAGTTCATCATGTAAACATTATATCACTTGGTTTTACGACCACAAATACAATAATTCATGATGCATTAATGCGTGATGCTTGTTGTGACATTGATAAGTCCTTTTCGTGTTTCTTCTGTTTATCATCTGGCACTGGCAATTAACACAAGAGAATCATCATAGTGAGGAAAGCAGTTAGCCACCTTAGCCATGTTCTTAGGACATGCTATAGTGCCGGAATATAAGACAACTTGTTTCATTTTAATTATTATTCTTCCTACTTTAATTTATTTCAATCATCAATGTTCAACACTTTATTTCTCTTTTTTAAGTCTGCTTTAGCTTAATACCTTTTTAATAATAATAAAAAACCAGATGCCTTATCTATACCTACCAGTTCTTACTTAATTCTGATTTTATTCTTCCAATTATTGTGTTAATTTTCCACTTTCAATTATTTCCTATTTTATAGGGATGCAGTCATCACCAGAGTTTGCCAACGAATTACTGTGTGCACTGAGAGGCGGCGATAATTGGAAATACAAAATCACCAAAGCTGATTTGTACAATCTTTGGTTTCGGATGAAGGATAATTCTTTTAACTCAAGATTGAGAATCTTCTTTGACATGTAATAAAAAAAAACTTTGCTAAACTCTCTCAAGCACAATTCTGAAATCAACTAGTAATTTTTCCTTTGCTTTAATTTAGGTGCAACAGAAACAAGGATGGAAGAATTACCGAGACAGATATTAAGCAGGTTATTATTTATTTAATGAGATAATCATAATTAACTGTACCAGGTGTGAGGCTGCTTAAATTTGCATGTGTTACTTGTCCTGTTCCGCATGTTGGGGTTGATTTTTTGACCCTTCTGCAGACAAACTCTATGATGGGTTTCTATAATTAATTATAGATGCTGTGGATACAAACCGTCAATTATAATTGGCATATTTCTGTATATAAGTGTTTGTTGTGAGTATGACTAGTTTGTACCTTATACAGACGATTTTATTAACTGCTTCTACAAACAAGCTATCAGTGACACATGATGAAGCAGAGAACTATGCTTCTTTGATCATGGAATCTCTCGACAAGAAAAAGAAAGGCTACATTGAGGTACCAATCAAGCCTCAACCCCCCATTACCAACTGACCCTATTCCATATTTTATTTATCTGAATACAAAGACTCGTCATCATTTGTAGATATCCCAAATGGGGTCTCTATTCAAGGCAAGTCTGTCAAAGGCATACTCTCCAATGAAACAAGTTTCAGCAGCAACAGGCAGCACACAAAACGTTCATTCTAGCAGTGGTGACTTTTGTGAAGAGCAAGAGCCAATGTCAAGGACAGAAGTTCTGATCAGAACTTATTGGAGACGTGCTTGGGTTGTTCTACTTTGGTTCCTTGCATGTTTGGGGTTATTTGTGTGGAAATTTGTTCAGTACCGCCATAGATCAGGTTTTGAGGTCATGGGTTATTGCCTTCCCACGGCTAAAGGTGCAGCTGAGACCTTAAAACTCAACATGGCTCTTGTTCTTCTCCCTGTTTGTAGAAACACCATCACATGGCTCCGCAAGCACCGTCCCATCAACTCTGTCATTCCGTTCAACGACAACATCAACTTCCACAAGGTACACACAGGTTCTCTAATCTCCCCTTCATTTCATGCAAGTTGTTTATACTTCTTAAGGCATAATTCTAAAAATTATTCATATTAAACTTTGATTAATTAATATCGATAAACAAAACAACATTGAATATTGTATGAAAGTTAGATAAGATGTCATATTCACTGAAATGATTCGGCAATATATAGTTGTTAGATGCTTGTATACGACCACCAACTCCTTCTGAGTTTTGGTAAACAAGTTCACTAAATGATAGGAGAATATATTATTGTTAGATGCCTGTATGACCACTGATCCTTTTGATTTTTGGCAAAAAAAAATTGGTTCAAGTATTGATTATCAGACCAAAAAGATGGATGTGTATGACATTTTTGTATTTATCTAAATTAATGTCATAAACAGTTGAACTTAAGTCTACTGAAATATCAAAGATTGATTCCAGAGACCCCATTTGAGATATCTACAAATGATGACGAGTCTCTGTATTGAATTAATTGCAGATATTCAATCTTTTCATACTCTAGATTAACGTGTGAGGAAATATGTATATAGAGAGGGGACTATCTTTAATTATTGATCGGACTTTTGAGATTGAATTCCTACCAAAATTCTAAGAAAAACAAGCAAAAGCACCTTGTGCCATTGACAATAACAATGATATGAAAAAACGAAGTTTTTGGGTTACTTATGCAGGTTATAGCAGGAGGAATAGTGGTGGGTGTGATATTGCACGGAGGAACGCACCTTGCGTGTGATTTCCCAAGAATTAGTGAGTCAGACAGATCAATATTCCGGCAAACAATTGCCGCAGGATTTGGGTACCATCGACCAACGTACGCAGAAATTTTGGCCACGACGGAGGTGGCAAGTGGGATAGCCATGGTGGTGTTAATGGGCGTTGCGTTTTCACTAGCCACCAAGTGGCCAAGGCGTCGCTCACCTGTGTTACCAGTGTCCCTCCGTCGTGTCACTGGCTACAACACCTTTTGGTATTCCCACCATTTGTTTGTCCTTGTCTACGCCCTCCTCATTATTCACTCCATGTTCCTGTTCCTGACCGACAAGTTGATGGAGAAAACGGTACCCCTTTTTTCATGTCTTTTTCCATCCTTATTCTACCTGTTACTATTTACTTTCTCGTGATTCTAGCCTTGACTTTGGTGATTTACCTTTGTAATGGCGTTTCTCTGTGAAACTATAACATCTGCTTTTACATAATGAAAATGTTTTTAATCTAAAACCAGTACATGCAATGGTAAAAAAACTAATCATTCGAGCTTGGTGTTCCATCACTTGTGTTTCTCTTTCTACTTTTTAACATAGATTACATGCATGTAACCTTTTTCTCTCTTGTTTACAGAAAAATATATATATAAAAATGTAACATTGATAATGCGGCCAATGTGCATATTGAACTATTAGCTCTTATGAATTATTTAAACTCCTTGCGACGACTAGTTTATGCTAGTTGCTTATCATTTTGTTTACGACAGTAGCAAAAGTTGGTATAAAGCTCTTCAATTTGTTAGCTCTTTCTATTTTCTAAGGTGCATTATTTTGGAACATAATTTTTATCGAAAAAAGTATACAAAAGACGTGACATTGAGAATGTGCTGGGTGAATTATAACCTCTTCTGAATTATTTGAACTCCTCGTTACTTGTTTATTCCTAGTTGCACACATTGTGATTTACTGGATTGCAACAGTTCCTATAAAGCTCTTTAATTTAAAAAATTACAGAACAAATTTTGGTATAGAAATTCAATTTCCATCAATCTTTCCATGTGCAGACATGGATGTACATTGCTTTTCCAGTTTTATTGTACACTGGAGAGAGGATCTTCAGAGCCTGTAGATCTGGATCTTACGAAGTAGATATTTTGAAGGTATTTGATCAGCCTTTTATATTTTCAACTGTTTTTGGAAAATCAGTGGGCTTAAAGTTCTGTCAATAAATTTTATGGTACAGACCAAAATATGAAAAATTTCAATTTCTTTTATTGTTTTTGTCAATGATAAGAATTATGTTATCCTCTTCTTTTTGTCCATGTAGGCTAGTCTCTACCCAGGAAAAGTTCTGTACCTCAAAATGCAAAAACCAGAAGGTTTCAAGTTCCATAGTGGCATGTATATATTCATTCAGTGCCCTCAAATTTCGCCTTTTGAATGGTACTTTTATTTCCTTCAAGTGACCATTTCATTCAAGATATCGTGCAATTTTTATTTAATTGTTTGAACAAATTTTACATAAACACTTCTAAAAAAATAATTTTGTAAGTTAAAATTAATTTGCAGACTAAGTTATTTTGTAGAATTTTTTTAATATAACTTCTCTAAATTTTTATTTTTTATTTATAACAAAATTATTTATTTATTTTGTCCAACCTAAAAGTGTTTATTGATAAATTTGTTCAAACATATCCTAATTCAATGCATTCTTTCGGTTTTGTGATGTCAAGTAGGTAAATGAATATTGATGTTCTATTTGAGTTTCTTTTGTCTAAATTTTCAGGCATCCATTTTCCTTGACTTCAGGGCCACAAGATGACTACCTCAGTGTGCACATTAGAACACTCGGAGACTGGAGCTACCAAATATATGATCTATTCCAAGAGGTGAAGATAGCAAATTTTAAGTGCAAAAGTATGCTTCTTATATTCTTTGGACTCAAAAATTGCTCCACAATCTGCAGGCAGTGTTATCACGATCACAGGGATGTCCAAAACTGTACATAGATGGCCCTTATGGCTGTGCTGCTCAAGACCATGTAAAATACGACATTCTGGTACTAATTGGTCTTGGAATAGGAGCCACACCGTTCATTAGCATCCTAAAAGATGTAGTTAAAGGTGTCCAGACAACAGAAGTTGATCATGTAAGTTTTTTTATTTGTTTATTCATGTAAGAATTTTCTTACTGTGATGATTATGTCTTCACCAAAATTCAATTGCTCTGCTTCTGTTTCTTTGAACAAATGCCACACTTGGGCATTTGAAATAGAGTGGTCTCAGAAAATGCAGCTTAACAAAGGGTCCATTAAAAGCATATCTTTATTGGGTTACAAGAGAGCCAAACTCTTTTGACTGGTTTAGAGATGTCATGAAGGAAATCTCAAATTCAACCAAAAAGCAGGTATGTCTAACTGTAATTTTGTTTTGATCTTGATGCAATTTAAGATCTTCGAGCATTTTCTTACCAATCTAGTTTTCTATAACCTTGAAGTCCGTTGTGGAGATGCACAATTTCCTGACCAGTGTACATCCAGAAGGAGATATTCGTTCAGCTTTGCTAAGTGTCATTCAAGCCTTGCATCTTGCCAAGAATGGCACCGACACAGTTTCCAGGACTCCTGTAAGTGCACTTCTCCTTAGTTTTGGCCAATATATGTAGCCAAACTATATAAATTACAAGCAAATTTTAAACTTACTGGAGTGGCGTTAAAGAAATAATTTGTGTCACATTCAGGCTATTGCTTGATTAAAAAACCGTTTCTCTATGGAAATTTTCAGATACACACACATTTTGCTCGACCAAATTGGTTCAACATATTTTCTAGATTGGCTCGCAAGCATGGAGGAGCTAAGATTGGTGAGAAAAATATCCCTCATCAGGATTACTTAATTTTTTTTCTGAAACCCCTTACTTGGTATACATTCCCAACTCTGTGTCTTGTTTAATTATTGAAATAGAAATTTAATTTAGAGGCTAAAGTTTTACCCAACTCTGTTCCAAAGAGGGTAGATTATTTTCCTAACTAAGAATGCTGGTTTTCTTGCACAGGGGTTTTCTACTGTGGACCATCTAAATTAGCAAGAGAATTGACGAAGTTGTGCACCAAATTTTCCACCAAAACTACAACTAGATTTGTTTTCCACAAGGAAAATTATTAAACTTGTTTCTGAAGGAATGACACCTGTTGTACCCATGCCTTGATGAGGTAAGCAGGGTTACCTTCAGAATCCGGGCAGCACCCTTTATTTTGCCAGAGAATCTGTAAATATATTTGCTGCTCTGGTGCCTCCTACATACCAACTTGAAGTAGTTCAGCAATTGAAGAATGAAAGAAAATACGTTAGTCCTCATTCATCGTTGTAAGTTGAGTATCTGTCCATTACATTTCGGTTTTTCCTATAGACCTCTAGTAGCAAACCATACGTATAGGAGAAGTATAAATGATGAATAAATTTTACAAAAAGTATTACAACCATACTCTGTAATTACTGGTCTTTACTTTTGACATTAATCTATATCCCTTTTTTACTACAATCTCTAATATGTTTAAGGCAGCAAACTTTGTACACAGAGCTAAAGTAACAAGTAACTAGTGATAATACAGACAACCATCAAACATACTCTTTCTCAATAAATTAGAATTTGTACATATTCTCTGGATTCATCCCTTATCAGGATGAGAACAAAGACATCAAATCGACCAAAAAAAAACCACATTTTTTTGTTTTTTGTTTCCTGCTATACCTACTTCTTACTACGTTTCTTTTTCTATAATTCAATTGCTCCTCCAACCGAGACACAATTATTTATGGGGCTGTTTGAATCTTGTGCACCATTTTACCATCAGTTCTTCCACACTAGCATCCATGCGGGTACCAACACCACCCCACACAAGCATGTGCCCAACATCTCCAAGGGATGACCCCGTAACCTCGTACACGGCTTTAAACCCAAGTCTACTGTAGAAGCGAACCAACTGTCAAAACAACAACAAATTCAACCCCTCTTGTCCATAACCATACATATCTAAATATGATCATTAATAAGTAAAGAACATGTTCTCCGACAAAGGAAGAGAAAAAAAGTCTATGAATCGATAATGTAAAGATTTCTTGCATCGATATTCAAAATAAATGCAGTGACTTTTATATTATAAAAAAGTTAAAATCATACCAATTTAATAAGAGTGTAAAAAAAGTACAAAATATGATTAAACTGGTGAATAACGAGTAAAAGGTGTGACATTTTGGATAAGGTTGGTGAGAAGAGAACCTTGGAATGGTAAAGATCGGAGTCGTTGATGGCCAATAGCTGCGCTATTTTGCAGCCAGAATCATAACCGTGTCGAATTGCAACGGCTCCAATGAACAAGCCAAGGCCAAAGATTGATTTCTCCATGCCCAGTGTGTCTCTTCGTAGTTTAATCGAGTCCAAGTGAAGAATTTTGCCATGTACCCAGAATCTTATGAACCCCTCGGCCCTTCCGAGCTCTGCGTCGGTTACCAAGCTCCTTGCGGTGATTCTGAAAAAGGGTCCCAGAGTTTTGAGGTGAAGGTCGAGTTTCTGCGCTCGCGACGCTTCCAGAATTTGGGACATGGTTGGCAGAGGTGGTTCGCTGGTAGCAATTGCGGTGGCGCGTGAGAACTTGGGTTTTGGAAGGGAATTAAAGTTGAAGAGGGGTGAGATTGAAGATAGAGGAAGTTGAGGTGTGGTTTGAAATGGTGGGTTGAAGTGGGAAAATGCGTTGTTGCATAAATTCATAGTCATGTAGCCACTGAAACCGATTCTGCTCCAACTTTTGCAAAATTCCACAGTTTTTATTTATAGTTCTTTTGTAGTGTTTTTTTACAAGATGCGGTGGATGGGAATGCTCTTGCAAACATTATTTGCGAACAGTTCCACTGCTTCTTTGGCGTGTAATGCATTTTGCTAGTGTCTTCCGCACACTGTCAAGTTTTATTTTATACGTCTTACAATTAAAAAAATATTTTTAACATAGATTGTATCAGACATAATATCATTTTTAATCATTAATAAAATTTTAAAACATTAAATTTCAAATTAAAAAATCATTTAAACTTGTACCTAACACTATAATGCCTCGACAAAATGTTATACAATATATACATATATATTGAGTAGAACATCAATTTTTTTCAGCAATTTGTCACACTTCATATATTTCTTTTAAATATTTTATTAAATATGTTCTAGTAAAACTTAAAACTTGTTTCATTAACATGTTGAAAAATTATTATTTGTATGTTAGGGTGATTCGTTGAACTTATTTTATAACTGGTACACAAATAATTTTTTTAGTTGTTTATTATATGACGTCTTAGTTTACTGATCTAGATTATAACTGAAGTTAAAATATATACTTTTTGTAATAAGTTCCTTTACTTGAAATTATTACATTTGAAATTGGAATATCATCTCATTTATCCCTCACTACACACTCTTAAATGGGTCACAACATCATAATAAGTATTAATATACAGAATCACACTCAATTATAATATCAAATAAATATTCACATACATGACATGTATCTCATCATCATCCTCACATACATACATGTAGACACATAGTTAACAATTTATATGTACATCCCAATACAACATATTTATCATTAGATGCATGTCACTTTAGCCAACTTATATCGCTTTAGTGACCTTATATTACTTAAGTAACACCAATTCTATAGAAGAAAATATTGACTTGTTCTCTCTCTCTTCTTCATTATGTATCACTCAAATGTTACATTACTGTGTGGATGATGAATGCATATAATTCACATAAAATAAAATGCAAATTTATAAATTATTTAAAATTTAAAATTTAAATCTATATCTAGATCAATTACTTAAATTGGATCATGATTCCCATGCCTAAACTACATTTTAATTGCCAAAGTCACACTTGTCATGTCTAATCTTCTCTTTGACTTTTCTCCTTGTTGGAGAATATAATGAGTTGAACTTGGACTTGGTTAACTTCAAAATTTTCTTTGCCTTCCAAAGCTCATATTCCCTAATTTTGTTTAACTTAATAGACCACATACAAAATTACTATTTGCTCCTATTTAACAAATGAAAGAAAAGAAAAAGAAAATTCTAATTTTTAATATTCACATTCCAAGTAAATTCTATTTTACTTATTTAAAACTAAATAAGATCCTCACTATCTACTCACTAATTATTGCATAAGAATACTTATTGTATAATGCAACAAGCTTAAGATTATTTGTTGCATGCTTTGATAAATCTAAAAAAATATCAGACATCATTATTACATTTTAATGTTTAAGTGATATATTCTGTCATTTAAGTATTTATGTTAGCATTTCAATGACATTAAACGATACATATAGTCATTATCTACTGCTTGAGTGATAGTTAGTCCGTCATTTAGTCATTTCAATCCAAAAATATCACAATTTGGTTTCTAACAAAATCAATTATATACTATGTTTAAACTATCCCATAACATTAATTATACTCACAATAATGTATATATAATCTATAAAATTCTATTACAGTATCATGATCATCCAACTTGTACATGATTATATATTTTATCATTACACCATTTTAACAATCATACACTTCGCACATCTAAAATAATATAAAAAATTGAACATGTATTATAATTAATTTCTCTTATTTGGAGTAAATCTAACTTATAATCTAAATAACACTATATTCCATTAGTTCACTACTAATTAGATAAAAATCCACACTATATAAAAACAACTTTTCTCCTTGTCAAATCAAAATTACTTTCAAATTTTCAATACCATGAAAAAGAGAAGAAAAATAAATGAAACTATTGTAAGAATACGAAATCTTACCGCAATTAAGATTTTAACTGTTTTATCTTGATAACTTTTAGTACCTCTCAAATATAATAATAAATAATAATTTGAAAACTATAAAAATAAAGAAAACATTTTGAGAAATATAAAATTCTTACAATGTAAAGAATAAAATTTTAATAGTCTTTTTATAATTTTTTTTATTTTTTATTCTTTATCTATAAAAATATATAATATAAGAGATTATCATAGAGTTAAAAAGTCATTGTCGCCTTCTAATCCTTCTTGTATCATATGTTAATATGGGACTACAATACATATTATTTAGTGATACAGTGTGATATTAATACATAATAAAACATATATTATTTAGAACACAAGATTTTATCTCTAAATCTCACGATAATTTTAGGTTTTGGTTTTTAATTTTTTTTAAATATTTCAATTTGTTAAAACTGAAAAAGTAGCCTATGATAAAATGATATTTTTTAAAGCAAAAACAACCGTTTATCTATTTATTTATTTATATACAATCATATTAACTTTGTTCTTTTTATAATAAAGTATAATGAATTAAAGCAAAATTTACTCTTGTCAAGCTATAATCTTTCATAACTCTTTTTTTATTCCAACTTTAAGAAACTAAAATCATAATTAATTCATTATTTAATATATTTTTCTTCTTTGTCCTCTCTTTCTCCAAAAGGTTCTTACAAAGGTTTAGTTGGCTACAGAAGTGTAGTTCTTGACAAGGATTGAGGTTAGAAGGGTTTAACGAAAACAAACTTAACTATCTTTACAAAATAAAGACAAATAACAAATACACACAAAGGGGAAGATCAAGACAAATAACAAATTAAGTATTTGGAATAGAAAAATATATAAAAAAACAAAAAAAAAACACAAAGGGGGAAGAAGAGGTATATAAAAAAAATATTACGAAGATAAAAAAAATCAAAATATACGGATAACACAAAATAATTATTAAACAAGTTAAATAAAAAAAAGTAATAAATAAGATATCAAATTATATTTTCAGATTTTCATTTTAACTTATTTCATTTCATTATTTTTATAATATTCAATTTGATACTATAAAATTTTAAAATAATATATTTGATGTGACCTTTCCTCCAATACAACCAACACTAATGGAAAATATTGGATATTTTTAAAAAATAGGATATCAAATTCAATATTTTTTATAACAGATAAATTACATTTTAATTTAGATAATAGACTATTAAAAGTGTAAATTAAATTAAAAAAATATACAAAAATTAGAATAGTTTTGTGGATAAGAATATTTTGTTATTTTCTAATAAAAATGTTTTAAACATTTTTCTTAATTTTTTTATCTTTTTCCTATCTATCATTTTCATTTTTTTACAAAATAAATTTTAATACACTTTTCTAAGACTGGCGAAAATATTTACACTTCTTCATATGTGTATTTACAATTTTTTCATAGTTTTATTATTTTTATAAACAATTAAGTAAAAAATAATTTTTTAAAATATACAATTTTATAAAAACAGTACAATAAATTATATAATCATTTATTTTATTAAATAAATAAATAATTGTTTTATTTATTAAAGAATAAAATTGTCTAATTACCAAAAAAACACCAAAAAAAACACTAAGGCTCCGATTGTTTTTGGAGCGAAAAAACGTCAATTCACTGTTTACAAACGAAAGTTGAAAAATCAATGCAAAATAATTTAAAAAACACGAAAATCGAGAATGTTTTCTCCCTCAAAACTTTCTTCAGATTGCCAAGAAAGTTGTATTTCTGTGAAGAGTGCGAAAAAAGTTGTATGTTTATATATATATTTAATTAATTAATATTAATTTACTGTTATATATTTTAAATTAAAATTATTTTTATTTTTATTTATAACAGAATTATAATTTAAATATAAAAATATAATTAAAATTATAAAATAAAATAACATAATTAATCATATTATATATATAATAAATTATAAACATAAATAATAATAATAATAAATATACTTTTTAATAATTAAAAAATAAATTTATATAATAATTATATTAATTTAAAAAATTAAAATTAAAATTAATAATGTTATTTATAATAAAAATAAGTTTTTATCAAATATTTATAATAATAAATATTTAAATAATATTTTTAATTTATAAATAGATAAATAAAATTAATTTTTTAACAATTTTAAAATGTAAGAGCAAATATGTAAAGTTACATTTTTATTAACTAAAAAAAATACAATTTCAATAACACTCATCACATCACTCACAAACTTTCATAAACTTTTCTCACACTTTCCACTTTATTTACCTTAATCCAAACACCCTAACTTTCTTTACACTTTCTCTTCAAATCATCTGAAATCCACTCTCTCATTTCCATTATCTAATCCAAACAAAGCATAAATGATATATGTTTTGTATATGTATATACAATTATGTAACTTTTACAATTTTATAATTTTATTATTTTCACAATTATTTTTATGAATAATTAATTAAAAATAATATAATTTTTTAAAATAACATTAAAAATATATAATCCCTATTTTCAAAAGATAAATTATTTAAATATTTAAAAATAAAAAATATTTAACTATTTATATTATTAAATAAATATATTAAAGGATAATATTTTTCAATTAAAATATAGAAAATTATTAAATAAATAAAATTTATTTATTAAAAGATAAAATTCTCTAATAAAAATGTTGAGTAAAAAGAAGGTTTTATAAGGATTTTATAAGTTATATCATAACTTGAATATGATTTTATATTTAAAAAAATTTCACTACAAATTAGCATCATAATATAACTTGTATATTTAAATTTTGTTATTATTATAAATTTTATGATGTAAAACAAACCAACAAATAAATAATAGAATGGAGAAGAAAGAAAATAGTATGATTAAATAAGTTGTAAATCATATCTTTAAAATTTAAATCAAAATGATGACACTAGAAATCCATGTAGTGTGTAAGTATGTATATATATAGATAGATATAGTTTTTCCATCTTAGAGGATTTGGTGTGTTGTAATAGTTTTACCTGATTACACCAAACCGGAACCCTAACAAGAATCAATGGCGTCTTCTTCGTCTTTGGCAAAGCGATGCCATTACGAAGTGCTCGATCTCTCCCAAGACTGCGCCCCAGAAGAGATCCGCTCCGCCTACCGCCGTCTCGCTCTTCAGCGCCACCCGGACAAGCTCGTAAAATCGGGTCTCTCCCAAGAAGAAGCCACCGCGCAGTTTCAAGAACTCCAACACGCATACGAAGTTCTATCCGACCCCAAGGAACGCGCTTGGTACGATTCTCACCGTTCCCAAATCCTCTTTTCCGACCCCAATTCCCTCTCCAAATCACTCGTCCCCGACCTCTTCTCCTTTTTCTCAAACACCGTCTATTCCGGCTACTCCGACACCGGAAAGGGCTTCTATAAAGTTTATTCTGATGTTTTCGATAAAATCCTTGCTAACGAGATCAATTTCGCTCGGAAAATGGGGCTCGGAGTTGATGCGGTTCGACAGGCTCCTGTAATGGGGAACCTGGATAGCCCCTACGCGCAGGTCACTGCGTTTTATGGATATTGGTTAGGGTTTTGTACTGTGATGGATTTTTGTTGGGTGGATGAGTATGATGTTATGGCAGGGCCGAACCGGAAGTCGAGGCGGCTTATGGAGGAGGAGAATAATAAGGTGAGGAGGAAGGCGAGAAGAGAGTATAATGATACTGTGAGGAGGTTGGGGGATTTTGTGAAGAAGAGGGATAAGAGGGTAATTGACATGAAGGTGAAGAGGAGTGCGGAGATGGAGAGGAAGAAGGAGGAGGAGAGGGAGAGGAAGAAAAGGTTGGAGCAGGAGAGGAAGGAGAGGGCCATGGCGTATGAGGAGCCTGATTGGGCTAAGGTGGAGGTGGAGGAGGTAGTGGAGGAATGGGTTGAAGAGGGGGATGAGGAGAAGAAGAATGATAAGGAGTTTTATTGTGTGCTCTGTGGGAAGAAGTTTAAGAGTGAGAAGCAGTGGAAGAACCATGAGCAGTCCAAGAAGCATAAGGAGAGGGTTGCGGAGTTCAGGGATTCCATTGGTGATGAGGAGGATTTAGAAGAAGGAAAGGAGGGATTGGGAAGTGAGGAAGATGGGGTTGGGGTGAATGGTGATGGTGGTAATGGGGTTGGAGTGAATGGTGTTGGTGATTTGGAGACGAGGATTCGGGATGGTCTTAATGTTGAAGAGGGGGTAATTAGAAACGGGGTTGAGCTGGATGATGAAGATGGCGGCGGCGGTGATGGTGATGATGATGATGATGACTATGACGACGAGTTTTCTGAAGCTTCGCATGTGAAAGAGGGGGAAGATGCCAATGGGTCGGTCAATCTTGACGATAATGGCAATCAAGATGATGATAACGATGAAAATGGTGTTCTTGAAGCAATGGTGGCTGGCCACAAGAACAGAAAGCCACGAGCTTCAACGCACAAATCCAAAGCTTCAATAGTTCCATCTCAAATTGAAACTGAGAATGATGAAGTTGGCCCTATGGAATATAACAACCGGAAGAGCACAAAAAAGAAACGTGGAGCTAAGAAAGAGAGGGGTAGGAAAAATTGGGAAGAATCTCAGGAGCCTGCTGCCAGTTGCAATGATGAGAATATAAACGGTAATGGAAATGACAATTCTCATGCAGAGGAGTCTTGTTCCCAACATTTTGTGGAAAATGAGGATAATAGTATGGGTAACGAGCAGCAGGTTAGTAGAGGTAATAAGATTTCAAACCAATCCGCTGATAAAAAGGGTGCTGGCAAGGACACAAAAATCAAAGCCAAAATTTCATCCAAAGGAAGAAAAGCAAAGGTAAGAACTTCTGAGTATACCTTCTCTGTTCTCCATGACTCATAAGACATGTTGCTGCAATTGCTGTCACTCTATCTTTTATTTTAGTAGTTTCCTGAACTTGAAACCTGCATTTGTACTCCGATAGTTTTTGCGTTTTAAGGGAAGCATTTTATAGATAGGTAAAATTGGGACCAAGGTTGTAAAAAACGGTTCATGATAATAATTTTTGGTGCAATGTCAAGATTTTTAGGGTGTCCACAACCACAATTATAGCCGCATTTGTCCAAAGTTCCTTGCAAGATTAAGAAACAAGACAACAATAACTGCACCTGCAATTTGAAACCTTGAATCAGACAAAAACATAACATATGAGTTCTGCTTTATGTTTAGGGTATTTTAAAAGTTGAATAAACCTGAATTTAAATTGTGGTTATGTGGTATATAAATATAGTAGTTGTCACAGTTACCCTAATATATTAGAATGTTGGGAAATGGAGTAGCGGGGGCCAAATTCCCTCGTTCAACATTGGCTTCTCCCAAAGTCGAGTAGATTTGAGAGTGACTTTTACATTGATTAGACTAAATCATCTTAAATTTAATAGTTTTATTTGACTATTATGAGCTCTAACTGTATAATAAGGAATTTGTTTATCTCTGCTTCCCTTCATTCACCTCCACCACTACATAGGTGCTCCGGTCCCTTTTCTTTGAACCAAACAGTGTTTTAAAAGGACCAGACACGCTTAACCATTCTGTTCCTAACGATTAGCGAGCAATACCTGGAAGTAATTTGTTGGCACAACCCTTGGTTGTTCAGTTTTCCAATTTCTTTCATGTTTATTCTCTGTTATAGTTTTTCTGTAGCCATGATAGGATCTGTAATGTTTTCTGGCCTTGCCTTACAATCAAGCTGCTTTTTGTGCTCCATAAACTGATTGTGATTTTGTTTTTTGAATAAGGTGACATCAAAAAACATTGGTAATACTTGTGATGCGTGTGGAGAGGAGTTTGAATCAAGGTAATTTTATGCCTCTCTTATTTATGAAAACAAATTTCATATTGTTCTAAATAATAAATCTTGATATATCAGACTGAACTGTTGCATAACTTAATTTGATTTGCTACGCAGAAATAAATTACATAGACATCTAGGCGATTCTGGGCATGCGACAATACTAAGAGGTCGATAAAAGAAACTACAGTTGGAATTATTCAGTTCAATCGCAGTATTATTCCAGTTGGAGATATTGACCAACAAAAAAGATTGGTCCATTCTTTAATTCTTAATATAGTGCTAAAATCATTTTTGAGTAATCCTTCGGCATTCTGTTATAGTCGAGAGAGTCGTGGACATAGGTCTTTGCACTAATTTGAATTGATCCCTTTGTATGTCGTCAATTTTTTAGTTTCAACGAAATATTGTGATGATGATAGTAAAAGAAATTATTGAATGATTATAGATGATATTTTCAATCTTTTAAGATATTCACCTACAGTTTAGAAGTCTCAATGGATCTTAAATCCCCCTAACAATATCTTGTAAACACTTTTTATTAGGCTGATCTAATTATGCATTTAAGAGATAAAGCAATCCAAGTGTCTTTGGTCAGTTACTTTACGCATTGTCACATCCAAGTATTTTGTAAAGTGATAAAATGAGTGGTTATCGTTATTAAGTTTACAAGCACCTAAGAATATTTCGCCTATGAGGCCAAAACAGGACAGTTGATGGATAAAACCCCTTACAGTGATTAGTTGACCATCTTGGAACTTTTCTCACGGTCAAGTATCTTTTCTTCATCCTAAAATATAGTTACTTTGCTCAGAAGTTACCAAAGTGAGAGTATGTTAGAGAAATCCCCCCAAATTGGTGTTTGAGCCAACGCGATAAAAGCCTTGCCAAGCTGATCATTATCGTTTACTCTCATTCCTGTGTAACGTGCGCTTTGTGCTTGAATATGGAATCTAGAGGTACAAGTGCCTTCTTTTTCTTTTTTATTTACAAACAAGTTTCTTCCACTTCAGTATTCCTGCCTCTCGGGTTACGGTTACGCAATGGGCATATAAAACGTTGATATTAGTGATAAAATAGGGAAAATTTTGAATATGAATTTAATAAGTGAATTATTAGTAACAAACAAATTGTAACTATAAATTAGTTGAAAATTTAAAATAAATTACCAAAATATAATTACTTTTTCTAGTCAAAGTTGTATGAAGTCGTCCAGCCTGGGTTAACAATGTACTGCTAGGCCGATTGGTCGAAAAGTCATACCGAAAGGTCAAGCCAAAAAGTATATATAAAAAGTTAAATGTAGAAAAAAAATAAAAAAATATAAATATGGTCACGGTAGCAAAGCCTATTACGATAAGGTCTAAATTAATAGGTGTGTATTTAAAAAGATATTAGGTACAAAAAGAAAAATCTAGATAGGTTATGGGTCCAATAAGAAAATACTATAAATAGGACATCAATATAAGAGGTAACTAGAGTGAATTTTATCTGATTATCATATCAAATTGATTCTGACTTAAGCATCAGAGCACCTTGAAGGTACCAAGAGTGAAAACAATAGGGTTCATAATAATCAGGGTTGATAACGAACCTCCCCTTGGTAACACACCAAAAGTGGGAACAGTAAACCTCAGTGAAGTCTCCCCTTAGTAAGATACCAAGAGTGGGAGCGAAGTTTCCCCTTAGTGAGATTCCAAGAATAGAAGCAAAAACAGTAAGGCTCATAGCAAGTCAGGCAATACCTCTTACTTTGAGAGATCAGGTCGCTATTGGCACAAACTAAAGAGAAACCTCCCTTTAGGGAGTACGTACAGATAAAGCAAAGCAATTTGTACAAGAGGACCTGTTGCCCAACGAAGCTTTGAGCTTAGGTACCCTAAAACATAAGTTTACCATTGGTTAAATAGGAGGATCGTGCTACTTAGGTATGGGCGATCATTGGCGTTCGATTAGTTGTCAAAACCGTTTCAAGACATACACTACCATCAAGCTAGCCGAAGTCAGAAAAAGAAACATTCATATATATATATATATATGTGTGTGTGTACTGACCCGTCCTCGGACGTTGACCAAAGTCAAACATACGATGGGACCCACCAAGGGGCTCCAAGGAGGAACGACAGCGTGTTGATCGCCTTGGGCGTCGCCAGCTTTGAGTGTGGATAGGTTTAGGCGTCTCCCACCTTAAAGGCGTGACTCGTTGTCCTAATAACGTGCTTTGAGCCAGATGGTGACACCCCCCGATACCCACGGGTAGGGAAGACCGTGGAGGGGGTGGCACTGTGAGAGGCCACGGTACGGGCGTGGAGGCCTCGACACCTCAGAACAGTGCTAAAGAGAAGAGAAAGGTGGCTTTAAGGCCATATTTCCAGTACCAGCAGGGAGTGACCTAACTCGTGAAGTACCCATGCATGAGGTGTAGAGACGTGGCCGTCCACGCCACCTTCGGAGAACCACTGGGACAGACACGACCCGGGAGAGGGCCACGCCCCAGGGGTAATCTACGTGCATGGTGCGAGAGGAAGGCTGAGATACTCCCAGGGCGAGTGACTAGAGGCTGGGGCACATGAGTTGGCACCCAGGTAGTCATCCCCTGCGCCGAATGCACTTCGAGGAGGGAAGACTTACGCCCTGGGATTTCCCTAAGTTAGGTTACAGCGTCGTAAGGCCTTCCACGTGGAGTTGCGCTTAAGTCATAAGTGACACGTGGCAGCAACATTGAAACGCAAGGTATATATGTGATCCAGTCGGTCATCGGCAGTCGGTGACATCAGCAACAGAGAGCCACGTGGACCGTTCTTAGTGGAACACGTGGGCCAGGGAAGCAGATGAGTCATTGAGTAAGTCACCCAGGGTAGTGATCGGTGATCAGGGGTCGGTGGTTAGAGAGGACGCGCAATTAAGGCCTAGATAAGCGCCTGGAAGCAGAAGGCGTGGCGCTATGGTGCACCGATCGGTCATCTGGTGTGAGCGACGATGATCATCGGGTTTTTGTGTTACACGCAGTTAAGCTGGAAACGAAGGGTGATTCCCAGCAAGAGCGTTGCATACGAGCCTTGCGTGGTAGAGTATCAGAGAAAGGAGAAGCTATGTGCTTTGTAGTGTCGTGCACGAGAGTGGCCTAAGAGAGCTAGTAAGCCAGTCGGTGATTAGTGTTTCTTAATCCATAACGTGCATGGTGCAAAGCAGAGGTGATCGTTCACACAGTAGGTAATGCCTGGTGCGTGCGCTTAGCCAAGCCACACTTGGTATTCACACTAAGGTTGCACGAGCCACCTAGTTGAAGTTCCGCACTAAGTTACTTCATGCACGGATAACCTAGGCGCGCAACAGAGGTGCGCTTTGACCCTCAGATGATGACACGTGTAAGGTGAGATGTGAGTCACATGTCTCCACGTTTCATCATCTGGAGAGAGGTTCGGCCAGAGTATGTAAAGGGCATTCCACGCTCATGCAAAAGAAGGTAAGATTCATTCTTGCAAGTTACCAGTTTACACACACAGAGAAAAGAGAGAGAATCACAGAGTGTACACGAGTCTCGCAGAGAGTCAGTTCTTAGTTCTGTGGTGGTTTTGTAAGGCTGACTTGAGCGTCGGAGTGCCACCGGCCGCTAGAGGCGTCGTTTGGTGTGTTTCACAGGTTTGCTTTGAGTTCTTGTGGAGTTCTTGGAGCGTTCTTGCACTTGCCACGGTTGCGGAAATGGAAAATAAAGTTTGACGAGGCGAATCCTTCAACGTTTGAATCCCCTGCAAGATCATTTGGCGCCCACCGTGAGGCACGTGTGAATTTGTGATCCCATCCACACTTTCCTATCAGATTTTTGATTTCGATGGAGCAGATCAGGTGATATATCTTAAACTATCAGTTGGATTGAAACTTGCTGTTTAGTAAGTAGTTTCACGTTGCCTTAAGTTCACAAGTTATTAAAATGCCATCATTTGAAAGTCGATAGTTTGATCGAGTTTGAAGCAGTAAGTAAACGATTGAGCCCGCAGAATCGCTAAGTTAATTTGTTTAAGCAGTTTCTACAAGGAGAAGCAAAGTAAACAGAGAGACTATATGTGGAAGCGGAAAAATTTATAATAAAGGTGGTATCAGTTCGAATGCATAAGAAGAAAGGAAAAAGTTATTACAGGTAAAGTTTGTACAAGAGGGAACAAGCATTGGGTCCCAGGGAATGAGTGACGGAGGGAGACGACTAATCTTCAGAAGGCACGATCTTCCCATCCACCACTTCATTACAAATCGACACCATGGAGAGGTCGAGCTCGGGGTACTGGCAGGCGACTTGCTCCAGGGCGGCGTCGAATCCGGCGACAAGGACTTGGGCGGAGCTCAGTTTAAGCTCTTCGTTTTGTTGTTTGAGCCCCTCGGTTTGCTGCTTCAGCTCGTCAGCTCGCTTCTTCAGTTCTTCAGTTTCCCCACGAGCCTGAGCAAGGTTGTCAACAACCTTCTTGCCTTCGCCCCGCGCCTGGGCCAGCTCTGCAGCAATCTTCTCTTTTTCCTCTCGAGCCTTGGCGAGCTCGTCCACGGCGTCGTCCCTCTCCCTCTCGACCTTTCCAAGGAGAACCTCCCGATCAGCCGATCTCTTCTCAAGGTTCTCCACCTTGGCTGCATCCGCT
>Ga0123342_1000561_pt1 | contig 59096 bp, 41 predicted proteins | sample Turbeawhitnodule_FD_89960 | JGI IMG/M metagenome (GOLD analysis project Ga0123342, IMG submission 89960) | Root nodule microbial communities of legume samples collected from Mexico - Turtle bean Mexico white nodule | ecosystem: Host-associated > Plants > Roots > Nodule | place: Mexico: Nepantla... | reverse complement strand
TCCTATGTGCCCACACATACACAACTAGCTGACCTTTTCACCAAAGCTCTCGGTGCTAAAAAGTTTGGAGCCATCTTGGTCAAGTTGGGCATTCAAGACTTACATGCTCCAACTTGAGGGGGAATATTACCGGACAAAATCATTATTAGACTTAATTATAGGAATATAATCACTATTAATGGTCTATAATTAGTCTTAATTACAGATGTTATGTTAGAAAAAGGATCTGTACGGTTCTAATGCTATGGTTATATATATGTATCATTGCTATAGATGAGAGACAGATTGAATAAAACAGAAAATATTCTTTTATTGACCAATGAAAATGAATATTTGTATCCAATATTATTTTCAACTATCCAGATATTTACCTACTAAACTTCTGACTTTTCAATTATAAATTCTCATGCGTCAATAGAGTTTTAACTCATCACAAGTATGTAATTTAGAATTTGGTTCCAAGGTTCTTCAATGGATACAAATTACGAATTTTTGTGTCACCCGTGTGTTTTTCATTCCCAGTGCATCTATCTCCTCTGTATTCTTTCTCTTCTGTGTTTCTAACTCCTCTTTAAGTTCTGCCATCGACATCATTGTATCATTGATAATTCTCAATTTTTTTTAATACATTTGTCATTGCTTATCATGCTTTGCATAATTACCATGGCTTCTTCACTAGATTTTCTTCAACCTCACAATGAGTATTCTTACATGACCAAATTGACCTATAAAACTCTTGTGCTACCTTCTACCCTCTATACTAATCTCTGTTCTTCTTCAACTCTTAGTCTCAACTTTCAATTTTTTAATTTTCACAAAAGTACCACAATTATACTTCAACCCTCAAATTAGTAATAAGTAATTGTTAAAGATAAATTATCTCTTATCTTAAAGATACTTATCTCTTATCTTAAAGATACTTATCTGTTTATAACAATTGTGTTAGACCCCTATGATGACTAGAATAGGCCTTATTGTCTTAATCACAATTTATAAATGGTTTACTATTATAGTTACTAATTACATGATTGAGCTATAATCTTGGTTTTCATGTATTCATTAATAATGTTTTTGAGATACCAAGACGAGGATATCGAGTACTGAAATAGTACATCATGTTCTTTAGCCATACCTATCTACTATATACTCAAATACTTCAGAAATTTCTAAGATCTTATCTAAGAAAAAAATGGGTTCATGGATTCGAAGGCCAAATATCGGATAAGCAAAAAATTAAGTATAATGATAATCCTAGAAAAAATGATGGCTTCATCAAATCCCCCAAATTTTGGTGACGTGCTTTAGTCAAAATGCAGGTTGATACCAGCCCTAAGCAGATTCTGACAAATCTGTCTTTCCTTCATGTACTTCATCCTCTGAATCCGATAGGATGATAGATTCTAAAGCAGAATTACGGGTGGGTCTTTGTCTCAATGTTTGCTTTGTAGTTAAGCCTCTGCTTTCTAAGATGGCATGGCTAGGAACTCCAGCTAGCCGGTTGCTGCAGCGAATCCCCTTGGGATAAGTAACTGCATGGCTTGAGGGAGCTTCTGAGTTGACCAACTCATCAACACCATCCTCCTCTCCGCTGCTACCATGATTCTCAACTTCATAACCACCATCGTCATCATCATTATCAGATATTTGCAAGACATCCCGTTCAGAATCACTGTCTGTTGAAACATCTTTTGTGTTGGATTGATCTTTTAATTGTCTGGTTTTATCTTGGTCAGCAACAGGAGACGTTTTCCTTTTACTGAATATTAAAAAATATACAACAAAGAGTCAGATAGAGACAAACACATCTAGAAAATTTAAACCACAATTAAATATTAGCATTAGCATGTTAAGACTTCGGCAACATTGCTTAACTGAAGTTAAAACAAACTATTCTCAATCACTTCCACTTCATCGAGTGAGCATATGTGACAAAACAATGATGTAAAAACAGCAATGTATAAGTTGAAAGAAAAGTTTTACATCTTCCATTGTGCAGGGATAATCCTACACTAAAAAGCAAACAGAACATTGATGACAAGATAGAGAATATTATGTAAAACATACTTTGTCAGCTGGATTGCCTCCTTTATTGTTCGATCATAAGCTTCTGCCATATACCCAAACAGAACTAATCATATCTGAACTTTTAATTGATATCATGAAGAAGCTGGCAAAGTAAAGAATTAAAATAAACTTATACTCGTTTAATAATGTTAGAAGCATTAAAAAACTTGTGAATACTTGTCACATCATATGAGTTTTGTCATTAATGATTGACTCAATCTAATTCACAAACACATTTCAATTGACAGCAATGGGGAAAAATAGGGGTCAAGATAGAAATTAGAAACTCAATTCTAACATTGAAATATATGAAATATAAGAGATTAGGATTGATTTTAAATAATTTAAAATAGACTGAAAGAACTATTCGATACTTTAGGACTCTTTCCATATAGTTCTTGTAAGTTTCAAAAGAAATAAAAAACTAACCATTTTTAGTTTTTAAAAATTAGTCTAGTTTAAGGCATTTAAAAAAACAGTTTTTTCTAACTTGTAGTTTCAAGATATATTAATTTAAAAGTTCTGTCATTCAAAATAGTTGAGTGACAATACATACAATAAAGAATATATTAATAGCACAGTAAAAATAATGAATTAACGCATGATTGATAATGAATTAACTATGATTGATGATAATAGTGATAGCAAGCAACAAGGGTTATGGTTGTGGTGGTAACATCAACGAGAAAGATCATTTTCAAAAGCAACAAACAATTGTCAAATATACTTAAAAACTAAACCAAAAATCTTTTAAAAAAAAATCAGTTCTAAAAATGAATGTAAGAGTTTTGAAATTGAGTTAAAAACCATTTCAACTTCATTCTTGCCAAATGAGTTTATTTTGAAAATTGTATTAAAAACCAAAACATTGCAATCACCTGAACGAGTCTTGAATATATAAAAGTGTTTTGAAATTGAGTTAACAATCGTTTCAACTCCAATTTTGCCAAATGAGTTTATTTTGAAAATTGTATTAAAAAATAAAAAACTTGCAATCACCCTGAACAAGCCGTGACTGTTTCATGTGAACACCATCATCACTTAAAGTTTAGATAAAACAATTCAGAGCAATCCCAAACAGTGAAAAGTAAGGACTCGTGCATAACATTATGAAATGTATGACACTCACAAGTGTACAAACATCCTCACTTGCTCAATGTACAAGACCCACCCTCTAACAAAGCATGCAATACATAAACAAACTACAAAACAATGCACAACACAGGCAAATTCATTAACATGCAGGATAAATTGGTAATTGAACATATAGTACATACTTACCAAATGTATAACAAATAGGTCTTCGAGTGCGACAAGCACGTGCATTTCCAGAACAATAGGAGTTCTGAACATCCTTTAACAGCATATCCTGTCTCTGCTTTTGTTTTATTGCTTTTTCTTTCTTCTGCAAAAATCACAACCAATGATGAGCTGCTCTGTAGAGAGAATGTCCTCCTATCAAACACTAAACAAATGGATGTTCATACCTTCCGAAGCTTTTCAAGAGCAGGAATAGCATCACTCTGAATCTTTGTGCTAACAGAAACTTCCATGGCAGACTTGCTGAGCGAGAATTTTTCCTGCAATTAACAATTAAAGTTAAAGTTAATAAAGGTTTCAAATCCAATGAGAAAGGTGGTATAATTTATCTCACATCTACTTCTGAAAATTCTTCAAGATTGGAAGCAAGTGTTTCCCATTGAATGGTGGGGAGTGATAAGCGCCTATGACCCTTATCTTTTGGAATTGAGTCTGATGTAATAACTTCCCTGTACAGTCTGTGACTCTGACCTTTTGAAGTTGCATCATACCTATAACAAGAATAGAAACACTACCAATGACAATTTGAAGGTTTAGGGAATCTTAAAGATTGAATCATACTTAAAAAGGAAAAAAGTACCAGTAAGATGTTCCAGTTCTATCTCTTCCTAAGGCATCTTTGCGAAAAGATGAAATTTGGGTTCCTTCCTTTAAAGCATCATTTATGTATGACACTGCATCATGTTGCTGAATATAAACAAGCAACCAAGCAAAATAGTTTACATCAGACAAAATTAAAACAGCAAAAGGGATTAAATAAAAAAGGTGGAGGAATAGTCAAAGATGATATCAGTGTGTCCACATGTTCATATATGTTCATTTATTAAACAAACAAAAATATAAAGAAACCAAGGACAAGATAATACATCAGCTCTAACTTCACAAAGCGCTTTTAGCAGTAGTAAACGATCTGACGGATCAATTTCCTTGTACTTGGATATCTCCTGTCTGCACAAGCATTGATGACAACAATGTTATTAAAAAAAAGTCAATGCAATCAGTTACAATCTAATCTAACATGATCAATGTATCCCAGTACCCTTTAGATGGTACAAGTGGAATCTCTCCCTCAGCAACCTGTAGCACATGCAAGTAATAATTCAATAAGAAATGGAAAGAAAATAGAAAAAACAAAGTCAAACACAATGATAGTGATTTACCCATGGCCACCACATAGTAAGTTTCTTACAGAGTGCAGTCACCCATTTGTCAGAATCCTCCAGTGTTTTACTCACAGGTGGCATACCCTGGCAGGAACACAATTGAAGCTAAATCCAAAACAAGAATAATGATAGGATAGAAAGGCATCAACAGAAAAATAAAATTCATGTTAAAGAGTATAATAGTATGATTGGTTTGAGGGAGTCAACCAATTTACAGAATTAGTATATTCAACTTCGATGATAAAATGCACCTCCATTGCACATTAGGGGCTATCTTTACAATTTTACAACCAAAAGAAAAATGTTCACTCCCCTATGTCTCTATTGGACTTGGAGGACTTTGGACAATAGATCTAATGCTATTTTTGAAATTAATATTAAAATCCAATGACACATTTCACATGAAGTAAAAGCTTACAAATGGAAAATTGAATAAAATGAATTCAGTTTATACCCATTAAGCAATGACATCAACCAAGTAATTTCAACCTCAACACTTCTTAGCCATACAAGAAACCACACACAAGGACAATGAAAATACGCAAGCACTTCTCTAACCATTTTACATTCCAGAACTCAAACTAGAAACACACAAAAATACCAAAATTGCAACATTTCTACATTTGCACAAGGTCTCTCTGGTACTACCAATTTCAATCCTATTCATCCACACATTAATCAACAGCTTACTAGTAAAAAATGTTTTCTTTCTCACATAGACTAGCATTTTCAACAACCACAGAAAATATACCTTCAAAAGCTTAATATGCAGCCGAGCAAGCGAAACGTCAGGCTTCACAAGTCCAATCTCTATATCCTCAGCAGAAAGTTTCAAATCTTTTCCAAGTATAGGATCAAACACCTAAACAAATAAAGCCATCACAAAAATAAGAAATAGCCATAAACATTAGTCACTCTACTCTCACAAAAAAAATAAAAAATACTATACAATCTCTTACATAATTTGGAACCTACTGAAACAATTTCAAACCAATGAATTTAAAATACAGATCTCTTACCTCCAAAAAATTGAGAATAGACGCAAGTTCCCATCTCCCACGCAGCTTCGAAATTTCCTTCTCCAAATCCCTTTCCTCAAAACCTGTGTTTCTCTTGTTGTCACCACCTTCTTCAGCCGCCTGCATGGTGGCTCGGTAATCTTGTTCTCTCAATTAGAACAAACCAAAAAAATTGAATGAACGAGAAAAATTAAAAACTGAGTTATATTATGAGTGTAATGAATAAAAGAACACAATGCAGTTTCCCGCCCAAACAGTTTTTTCCACTTTTTACCACTGAAGAGTTTAACATCACACACTCTTCTGTGTTTTGTGATTTCTAGGGTTAATTTCAGGATGGCGCCTTCAAATTTATCCCTAGCGCGGGTTTATTAAACGCATCGTTTGATCACAGTAATGTGTTACCAATGCTGATTGCCACAGTACAATTTGTGTCATTTTGGATCTTCACTCTTCACCAAAATAGTAAAAAAGTAACTACTCTTGCATGGTTTTGTATTGAATCTTAACATTAATTTATTAAAATTTGTATATTTTTTTGTTTTTTATATTAACATTTTGTGAGAGTGCTATCTTGTTTGTTAATTTATATCATTATTATTATAGTGTATTTTTTTTTTTTTGTTAATGATATTTGAAAATCTACTGAAATAACAATAACTTACTTTGATTAGGTTAGAAATTTAGATTACAAAATTTAAATATAACATGAAAGTTTTATTTTATATAAAATTGAGAAAGATGGAAAGTTAATGTTATTTAGATATTGAATTGAATGTTAGATCTTTTATATGAACTTATTCATAATTTATTAGTGTTAGTTCTTGTCTCAAATAATTCAACATAGTTTTATTTTAAACAATTTAACATGTTTTTATACAAATAAATGTTGATAAGAGACTAATATAACAAGATGAGAATGTAGTTTTGCTAGTCAATTTTTCACATTGTTTGTGCAATTTCTTAATTGTTTATATGTAATGATGTGTAAAATACTATGTGTTGAGATAAAAAAAACTATGAAATTTTATATTCCATAATTATAATATTATAAATTAATAAAAAATATTTGTAACTATTTTTGTGTATCATTTTTTATAATTTGAATATGAATTTTAATATTGAATTTACATTTTTATAATTGTTATGATAATTACTTTTTAATTATACATGATTTTTTATTTTTATAAAAGAAGTGAACCTACATGCAAATATAATTAATTATAAAAATAATCTATTACTTTAGTTATCTTAAACATGTCCTTGATTTGACATATTTCCTTGGAAGAGTAAGTATACACATTATGTGTGAATTGATTATAAAAGATAGAAAGTAGTTGAATTTACTTGCAAATATTTTCTATTTTATACACACACCAAAAGTTTAATGTATCTATAACAAGACAAGAACATGATGAACTTAGTTGATATTATAATTTGAATTTTATTAACAACATTAACTACTGTTTGTTTATTAAGACACTCCAATAAATCTACAAATGTCACATCCATTCTTAAAAACTCTTTAGAATATCATCAATAATAAGACATTTATATTTTTTAATCTCAGAGTATTTTTAAATTATACAATTGAAAATATTATTGAATTATAAATAATTTTTAAAAAATTCTGCACCTATGAAAAATATACAAACAAACTATGAAATGTTACTGAGGTATTAAACTAAAATTGATTTTACATTCTACTTTTTTTTTCTTACATTTTATCTGTATGTATTTTTTAATAAGTTGATCAAAATAAAATATTGAATTAGTCTTTATGGACTGAATCCCACAGATAATTTAAGAATAAATTAAATTATATTAAAGAAAAATAAAATTCACACCTCCACTATTTAAGAACAAAATTATTTGAAAAATATTTAATATAACTTATAAAAAGTTAGTTATACCTTCACATTTTTTTTCTTATAATTTTGTTGGAATATTTTATAAGGATTAGAAACTAATTTTAGAATATAAGTGATATGTTTTTTATAATATGTTTTAATATTAATCAAGTGATAAGAAGATCAAAATAATTCTAATAGAATTGGTCGAGAACAAAAAGAAAAAAGAAGTAATCACTATAAAATTAAACCATATTTTAAATATTTAATAAAATAATTTTTTAATACACATTCCATTAATAATATAAAAAAATTATAATTTTTTTAATATTAATAAAGTGATGAAAAAATCAAGATGTTTAGAAACTTAAGAAGTTAAAAACAAAAAAACAGAAGTAAAAACCATTAGTTTCCACAAGATTAAAACAACACTTTAAACATTTAATAAATAAATTTATTTAATAAAGATTTCATTAATAATACAAAAAGTTTACAAGATATTTCAATATTAATTAAGTGACAATAAATATATATTTCACATAATTTTTTATTTTCGGATATTACTTTATTATTTTTATTACAAAATAGGTGAGGTGTCTACCTAAAATTGAACTATTTAATTTGATTTTGCAGTGTGAGTATAAAAATGAAAAGACCAATAATTGCATAATAAAAAACAGTGTTTCTTGAACATCTCAAAGTTTTACGTTACAAGTTACAACCCTCTTTCATTCACTAACTCATTCTTGAATTCATCTTGGGCAGCAAAACTGGAACAATACAAGAAATCACACCGCGCACAAACTATATTCAATCGGTTTCCGATGCAGTGAAATCGCAAGCATCGCAGCGCAATGGGGAGAGAAACAGAAATCCTCTCTCGCCTCGCCGCGAACCACCTTCACCTCGCTCAGTTCGAGCCCTTGCGCGGTGTTCTCCTAGCCCTACGGGCGCGAAACCGGGACCTCGCCCGCGATATTCTGCAAACCATCGTCGCCCGATCAGGTCGGGTCCCCAATGTTGCGTGGTCCAGTTCCTGTTCCTCCCCGGCGCTCCTCACCTTCTTATCCACGCTTGAATTGCTGCAATTGGACAACGCAACCTCGGCGTGGAACTTCGACTCCGAAACGCTGCGTTTGCGGGCAGAGTTTCTCTTGTTAGTTCAAGATTTGATAGACCTGCTGCCGGAGGGTGATGGAGAGTTGGGGAATTGTAGAGGAGTGTTGGATAAGATTTTGGAATTGGGCGTGAAGTGGTTGAAAGTGGACGGGGATGGTGAAATTGACGAGAGTGTGAGTGTTACTGTGGTTGAAGAAAGAGAGTTGGTAAGTTTGAGGAAATTGATTTTGGATCAGGCGCGTGTTTTTGACTCCCTCTGTGGGAATATACATAGGCAAATTAGGCACTTGGAGTGTGAGGATTCGGGGGAGGGAAGTGGAGAGTTGGAAGAGGAGGATGTTAGGGTGCTTCGCGGGATACAGAGGACTGTGCAGGCTGTTCATTTGGATGCTATGAGGGATAGTCTTGAATCGGGTGATGCAGAAGGGGCCGTTTCTCATATACGTTCTCTGCATTTTGATTATGGAGTCGAGGAGCAATCTGAGTACCGGTATGCCTCTTTCTGCTTTTTCTATTTGAATTTGATGCATGCATTTTGCCTAGAGAATTTGGATAATTCTTTAATGAAAAAAATTAGTTTCCCCTTTGATATTATTGTAACAACTGCAGTAAAAGTCTTATGGCACTAGGTGAATCCCTTATGATATTGAATGCTGTTTAAAATTAAATGTTTCATCAACTCGTATGTTCAGTTGTGGTTGACGCTCTCTCAAATTTATATTTATTTGGATATAAGAATAATAATAATAACAACTTGTTCTTTAAGTAGTTAAGGATTTTCTCTGTCTTTCTTAATTAATTATATTGTATTTGTTTTTTAAGTTCTCTTACAACATTTTTCTGTCCTAGATGTTCATACCTGCATGTTTTCTAATTCTTTTGTAGCATAGTTTTGAAAGATCTCCTGAAGGTTGTCTTGTCAAAAGGTGAGAAGTTTGGGGACTCGTGGCTTATCATGCGTAATCAATTGCTACAGATTTATAGTGAAGCCATTTCGTCCAATTGCAGTGATATTGTTCAAATGTTGCAGGTCAGTCTCTCATCTTTCTCCAGGGTTTTGTTCACATATATATATATATATATTTTTTTTTTTTGAAGATATTATCTTAAAATTGTCTTCAGTTAGTAGAATACTTCTATTTTTGCGTGGTATAGGATTTATTTATCATATTGTATTCTCAGCAAGTGCCAAAGTGACTCACAAATCACTTGTTAATAAAAGAGAAAGCAAAAAGTAATAAGAATCGTATAATTCATGAACACCTCTTGTTCAAGAAAGCGGGCTAATCCATTTTTCAGGCTAGCAGAAAATTCTGGGAATGCTTTTTGTCCTTAAAGAGTCATTTTGATGATTTATTGAATTTCCAACTTTTGTTAAATAAGGCCCCTTTACACCGTCAATACATTTTCGGCTTTCTTCCTCTTCCTCCATGAAACCAACTTGGAGGAATTGATTCCTGAATCACTCTTCCTTCAGTTTGTGACATTATTATGGGGTTTATGCATCTAACATTTGATAAAATGAGTATACAACATAGAGTCCCCCTTGCCATTCAATATGAAAGAAACTTTATTTTGTCTAACTATATTCAACGTCAATGCTTTTCTTTAGAGCATTCACGACGAGCTACTGTCTGAAGAGATTGAAATTGATAGAGTTCAAACTGAGAACTTCATTCCTCATCCTCTTGTACGACTTCAAAAATATCTAGAAGAAGTAAAGTGTGGTAAGAATTCAGATGATACAGCATTATCCCTGAATGATGCAATTAGGTACTGTAAGACATATATGTATCATTATGCTCGTGTTTCTGGACTACATGTTCTCGAGTGTATTATGGATACTTCCCTGTCTGCTGTGAAAAGGGAGCAGCTGGATGAAGCTAGCAATGTACGTACCCATCTTTGTTAACTCTATAAATGTTCCTTTGTATAAAATTTGATAGTGTTAATTGTTATATGAACTTCGAACATAAGTCTACCTGTGTATGTAGCTCTACTACTTAGGTACTATTGTTTGTGACAGGTCCTCCAATTGTTTCCACTACTTCAACCTTTGGTAGCAGCCATGGGTTGGGATTTATTGGCTGGTAAAATAGCAGCACGGAGGAAATTAGTGCAACTTCTCTGGACAAGTAAGTCACAAGTAATTCGGCTTGAAGAATCTTCTCTTTATGGTAATAAATCAGATGAGGTATTTTTCGACTTTTATGTTTTGGAATGTGGTTTGTTGGTACTAAATGAACGAGTTGGTGAAACTTTAGTGAAAAAACTGATTTAATTTTGTGGCAGATGTCCTGTGTTGAGCATCTATGTGATACCTTATGCTATCAGCTTGATCTCGCCTCTTTTGTTGCTTGTGTAAATTCTGGCCAGTCTTGGAATTCAAAATTCTCACTAATGCTTTCTGGAAATGAGCAAGTGGAATTTAGAGGCGAAGATGCTCATTCTGATCCTTTTGTTGAGAACTTTGTGTTGGAACGACTTTCGGTCCAGAGTCCTCTTCGGGTAATACTTTATGTTAAAGACATGGCTTTTTAATCGGTATAGATGGAATTCTTGCCTATCTTTATTGTTGAAGAAAGAAGAACATTGATTGGGAAAGATTATGATGATATGTAAAATCATAAAGGACAATTACTCAGTCTTAAATAGCACTTAGCTACTATAAAATTGCAGCCGTTATATTAAAGGAAATATATCAAATGTTGATTGTTATAACATTTTTAAAGAAGTATTTCAGGATTTATCTGAGATTTATTGGACTATGAAATCTGGGTGTTGTATATGATAGCATCATTTTCTCTGTAGGTACTATTTGATGTGGTTCCAGGCATAAAATTCCAGGAAGCCATTGAATTGATTAGTATGCAGCCAATTTCTTCTACTGTGGAAGCCAAGAAGAGGTGCGCTTCTGATGTTTTCTCTTGCAGTGACTGCTTTTAGATTCATCTTGATATTAAGAGAGATATTTACCAAGTATCTGGTTGCGCTGAGTTTGTTTGTTAACAGATAAGACATCATTATTGGAGTGTAATTTTTTAGAAAGAAATAGAAGTAATGGAATACTTTTAAAAAAGAATGATGCTGAGAAGTGAGAATTCATTTTGTTGTCTTGTGTACACACATTGACTTAATAAACATACATTTTGATTGGGAAATAAAGACATTTATTTTTTCTAATCGGACAAGGAAATTTTATAAAGGGCTTAAGAGAAAAGTGAAATGAAGAAGGATAAAATATCTTATAAAGTTCAGTGGATAGAACTGGTATCTTTAAAGTGATAAAGGTAAAATTTTATTGACCAAACAACAGGAAGTCTGGGAAGAACTGTTGAATTTTCAGAAAATAATTGACACTGACTTTGAGGGTTTGTACCTCCCGATGTTCAAAGGCCACAATTCTCTAAAATTTAAAGAATAGATCTTTCTCTCCACCTCCCTTCCTGAACATATCTTATTTCTTCACGCAACTCTTAGATTTTTGGGTTTAGGGCCTAAGTCAACTCTACAAAACCAACCCATATGGTAAAAATTTCCTAAGCTTTTTAAGCATCTCACCATATTTCTTGTCAATGTGAGATCTCAAGACATTCTTTTGCATCCAAGATTGAACATTTGGAATATGAACAAATATGGGTGACATTATAGTAGTATGTTAATATCTTATACTCAATCTTACAAAACTGACTTATTAGTTAGACATTATATGAGCATTATAAGGACTACATTTGCAGTATAAAAGAACAAATGAAAATGAATGATTGATGAATGCCATAAGATTACTAGTATAACTAACCGATTGGTATGTAACAAGCATTATATAAAAACAAATGGGAAATGAGTGCTTCATGAATGCCACAAGACTGCCAGCAACTTATTGTATATGTGTTTATTATAGAATTAAAAGTATAACTCTTTTACTTCTGCAATCTATTAGTGTCCTTGCTCCAGTTTAATTATCTTGTTATTCTTGTTAGTAGTTAAAATGTGATAATTGAATTTTTTTATATAAGTAATTTAATTATTTAAGATGGGATTAATGATAATTTTGACAACTATGAGCGTATGTGCATTTTTATTAAACAACTTGCATTGGGTTCTGTTCATACGATACATTAAACTTAAGAGTAATACTAGGTCAATACCTTTTCCTTTCTATGCCATTTGGTTTGGCTTTAGATTTGACTCGTACTATCTCTTTTTTCCATTGCCATGTAACCTGACGGTCCTGGACTGGGTGTAATCTGCACTTAGGTGGCTTGACTTTCTTGACATTATGCTTTCTAATAACTAATAACTAATGTCTTATGATTATGATTTATTTTGTTCTTTGTGCTTTATTTGCTTTTCTGAATTTCCTTCTTTTGGCATAGGAAGCAAGATATAGAACTCATGCATATGCGTTATGCTTTAGAATCAACTGTTCTTGCTTTAGGAGCAATGGAAAGGAGCATGTCTGGTGAAATAGAAATCCACCAAGATGTGCCAGTATTTCATTTAAAGGACTTGCAGAACCATTTAGATGCAATTAGTAATCTTCCACGCAAGGTAAGTCCTATTTTTTCTATTATTTTTTCTAAATGCTCCCTTCTCGAGATGATAACTGTTGTAATATGTCAACAATTTTCTTTGTGTAGTTTTATATGACAAGATTATCTCATAATCTTATCCTTCTCAGTCCACACATGTATTTTTATTTTTCTTTTGCAATCATTTTCCCCCTTCTGGCTTTGATGAAATATCTCTCAGTGGCAAGTTCTAGGTGCTGTATTAGGACATTTTGTTAATTGTTTTTCTTTCTTTCTCTCTAATATTACTTCCATTTACTCAAAATGTAAAAAATATGTTATATTTTGTATACTTAGTTAATTTTTTTCTGCTAAAATAAACATGACGGAAAAGTTTCTGTAGGATGTAACTTATGATGTATCGGTGACCAATTGTAAAAATTATCAAGTAGTATTTATGTGGTATGATACATCTAAGAAAAAAAAGGGCCTATCTGACACATTCTTTCGCATTTTCCATGATCTTTGACATTTAATATATTTAATGTTTAAAGTGTTGATATCAATTGTTCCGAGACTGTAGTGATTTCCTTTTATGGTTATTATTATACTGCACGTATCTAACGCCAATCTTTCGAGGATGTAGATTTTGATGGTGAATGTCATCATTTCACTACTGCATATGGATAATACCTCCGTTGACTTGATGCATTGTGGGTTACCGGGAAGCAGTTTCAAATTATCTAATGCTTGGTCTTCAGAAGATAGTTGTTCAACTGGAAGTGAAGGGGGCAATAAAAGGGTTATATCCTTTACTAGTTTGCTACTTGATATATTGTGCCGTAATATTCCATCCTCTATGATTGAATTAGAGAACACACTAGATGATGATATAAGTACAAGCAGCAGACAGGCTCTCGAGTGGAGAATCTTAATCGCAAAGCGTTTCATTGAAGAGTGGGAATGGCGTTTGTCAATTTTGCAGCATCTCCTACCATTATCTGAACGCCAATGGAGATGGAAAGAGGCACTGACAGTGTTACGTGCAGCTCCCTCCAAGCTACTCAACCTGTGAGTTTTACCTATTTCTAATGCATGAAATTCAACAAATGTGCAACTTCATGTTTGTTTTCTTGTAACGAGTTATACTTGGAAGGTGCATAGTCACAACAAGACTGATTAACTTTTTTTTTCTTAATAAAAATATTCAATACTCTCTCTTGTCCTTTCTATAAGAACCAATCTGCATTAATTATTTGTTACCAAAATATCCTTAATTATGAATAGTAGGGTGGATACTTAATGCCTTTAGGATACTCAGGATTCTAACTTTGTCCTGTATGGATAGTATTTTGAAAACCTTACGTTGTCCCTTCACATTCACATCCAACAAAGTTAAAGCAATAAATTTTTTACTGAGGAGAGAGATTAAAAAATTAGAGTCAATAATTTTTTTAAAAAAAATCGTAGTATATCTCATTAATATTAAGGACAATTATGGAAACAAATATGTAAATTTAGGAAATTTTAATTCTAGTAACTAAATGAACTAATTTTCTTAATCTTTGCGAATAAGTTAATTGGGTCTTATAAAAAAGGACCAGAGCGAGTAGTTCACCATATGATGGGAGTTTTTCGGCACGCATGTGCACTTTGCTCAGGAAGTAATCTACCTGCCTATGTAGTTTACATTTTGTAGCTCTGTTCTTTTCTATGTCTTTGGTTCTTCTGAGTAGATTTTGCTAAGAGTATTAGATATCTACGGAGTAATTTGCTTTATCTGGTTTTCTTTCTTTTGTTTATTTATCTGTTAGAGAAATTTGTTGTCCTTCTATGTACTTATTGTCTTAATTGATCTTTTTTGTCTCTAAGAATCTGATATAGTTTTTTCTTCTGCAGTTGCATGCAGAAAGCAAAGTTTGATATTGGAGGAGAAGCGGTTCATCGGTTTTCATTATCTGCTGAAGATAAAGCTACTCTCGAGTTAGCTGAATGGGTAGATAGTGCCTGCAGAAAAACATCTGTATGTTCTTTATTGCCTTTAGACTTACCATAACTGTTGAACTTATGGTTTTGGTCGACTTGTTCTGTCATATCAATGTGTTGTTGGAACATTTGTGCAGGACCTAGTTATTGATTTTGCAAATGTTTATCTTGTATTTTCCTTTACTAGATGCCATTTACATTTTTGACAGTGATTTTCTTGCATGTTGCAATTCTTTTTGTGGCAAGAGCTCAAACAGGATAAGAAAATTGAAAATACAGCAGGGGAGGTGTGCAAGTTATTTTTAGAAGTAGGTAAAAAAAGAATGAAAGGAAACTTTCTTAAAATAAAAACCTTGGTAGAGCAGCAATGGGGTATCCTAATCACTTGTAAGTGCAACAAGACAACCTTACAAATGTGGGCTTCTTCCAATCTAGTAATGCATATATAATATAACCACATAAATTGCACACTAGTATAGAGTTTTTGTCTTCTCATTATCTTTTTTTATTTACTCATTTTTTAAAATACACACTGATTCTCACAGTACTGAATCGTTTCGTTTCGGGATTCAGCGATTCTTCGTGCGAATCGCACGATACATCTAAGATTCAGGGACGAAAAAGATTCTTCACACGATTCGTATCGTGGGAAGGTGAAACCATATCGTTTCGTAAGATACGTATCGTGAATCGTAAGATACTAACTACTATGCTGTGAAATGCCTTATGAGAAACTCTTCCTTGGCCAAAGGACTTGGGTACTTGCCAAGTGCTCCAAACTAGTCCATTAGAAAGTAGCATCCTGACAATGGAAATATACATGGGAAGTTGTTCTTGAACTGACCTGCTTTGGAGTGCTACTTTCCAACGAAAGTGAGGTTTTGTATTCAGGAGAGAATTGGCAGCGGTTTAAATGCTTGATATTTAGTTTAGTATCTGGAAGGCATATGATTGTGGGAAAGGTTTTGGAAGCGGTATACCACATATCAGAGAAGGTTGAACCTTGGCACTGAAAACATCCGTGGGCAGACATCAAACAGAAACTAAAAAACTGAATCATATTTCAAAAGCATATTTAAGGGACACCCCCATGCATGTTGTGCTCCAGTCAAATGCACCACAAAATATACGCACTGCTCATTGCAAGAGTTCTGGCACCTTTTTCTAATTCTGCCAAGACATTTATAATTAACCAACAAAAATTGCTTATGTGCAGTGATCATGCAGTGACTGCATTATATAAGTATAGTGTTGTGTAGGAAGAGCAGTGTGAGGCATGGTTTTTTCTTTGGGTTACTACAGTGTTCATAAGTTGAAAGGTTGATAGGCAGCATAGCCCCTCTCAAATGATGACCTGTATGATTTGTCTCTCACCCCACCCTTTTTCGTGATATATGTAGCAATTCAATGAGTTTAATTCTTATAGATTTTGTATTATATCCTAGGATATTTAGACACTGTTCTCATTTTCAAATTACCATTCCTTTGTTTTTATACTAGTCATGGTTGCAATCTTTTTAATTGCTTTTACACATGCTTTTATATTAGTATGTTCTTAACGGTTTCTAATTGCTTTTACACATGCTTTTGTGGCATGTTTGCAGGTTGATGATGTGGTGTCCCGTGTACAGGATTTAGATTTTTCCTCTTTATGCTCACAGTTGGGTCCCTTGGCTACAGTAAGTGCCTAAAATGATAAAAGAGCAATTTAGAATTTATTATTTCAACTGAGAAGGAAAAAAAATGCTTGGTGTATGGTTAGTTCTGAGAATGCACACTTCTTGCCAGATTCTTCTTTGTATTGATGTTGCTGCAACTTCTGCGAAGTCAGCAAAGATGTCTCAGCAATTACTTAAACAGGTTCTCTATCTTTTTTCAATGGATTTCACTCAGGTTAATTTTTTTCCCCTTGACATACAAAATTAATTACAAAGAGGGAAGGGATAATTGGAAGATGAAATCAGGCAGCAGCAAAGAATTTAATGACACACATAATTAAGGGCTTGACTGCCAATGTTGAAGTTTACAAATTGTAGGTTTACGGAAGTTGTTTTATTGTTGTAGAATGTGTTTTCTCTTAGGGTTGTCCAAGCTTTAAGAGCTGTACCTTAGTCATATCTATGGTTGATGTGAGATTTAAACAAGCCTCTCATACCTAGGATTGAATATCTTGAGTGTGAAGATTTAGGACTGCTTTTTGTTTTTTTATACAGCACTGTGAAAGCGTGAGACCTAGGATTGAGGATCTTGAGTGCAAAGACTGTAGGACTTTTTTTTTTCTTCTATATTGTGTTGGGAAAGCCAGAGGGACAGTTTTTTTTTTTTCTTTTTAAAACAGTTCAGGGTGGGCCGATATCAAATCTATGGTAAGCTCTATTGCCATCTTTTGTTTTGGTTAGACATAACCTCAAAAACTAACTTATTAGATGTGGATTGTCCAAGCCTTTGTAAGCTCTTCCTTTGTCAAATCTATAGTTGATGTGGGATCGCAACATACAATAGCAATTCTTGTCATTAGTTTTATTCCTTCTTTTATGGAAGAACTAAGAAGTTCTAAACAAGGGAGAGATTGTTAGAGTAAAGTAGTAAATTTTTTTTATATCGGTGAGGCACTAACCATTCTAGACATATTCATTATTCTAATAGGTAATTTTCCCAAGACTGGGGTCGGCATATTTTATTTTCATGATATGCTAATGTTGATGTCTAGTCCTCTTTTTGTCTTTTACTCTTACAAGCTTTTGTCCTGTTGATCAGATGTTCACTTTATTATACAATATGCAGGCAGAAAATATGTTGTCTGATATATATCCAGGAGGATCTGCCAAAGATGGCTCCACTTATTGGGATCAGATCCTTGAGATAGGAGTCATCTCTGTGTCAGGGCGTCTTCTGAAGCGCTTACACAAGTTCTTGGAGCAGGTAAGGACTTGAATATTATTTAGTGGTGTAAGAACCAATTTGTAGAAAACCAGATTGTCTCTAGCAACTTGCAAGCTATAATTTCTTCTTTTGATTTATGCATTGGCCTAAGCCAACTATATTGCCATGTAGGCTTTTGTGACTTCCATTGAATTGTATATGCACAGATACAAAACACATTCTTTTTCCTTGGCTAACTGTTTTAGTTTTGAAGGTTTGTGATTGTATGACATGGTACCATAGGTTTTCCAAGTAATTAATTTAAAGTTGAATACCCTCTTTCTCACTGAGCAATGCAATTTTTTGCACAAGATGCTCTGCAGAAAAAGAATCTAACGGGCTTTTGCATAATAGGATGTGATCAGACTTTAAACTTTTTTGGGGGTATCTTGGGTCAGCTTGGTTCATTAACTATTCAATACTTAAAAAAAATAATTCCTTCCTTCTGCAAAGCCTCTGATCTTAATCAAAAGAAGCTGTTCACTGAGGCAAATCTTATCTTAAGCTTTACTGAGCATAAGTATTTTTGGTTTAGTCCTTCCCTCCCTTTTACTTTGATAAGTCAGGATTTACTGAGTGGATTGGTTGAATTTGTTATAATTTCAGAATTTGGTGCTGCATGCATGTACTGCTTTTAAGTGATCGGCACTGTATCCTGTCCTAGCCAGTCAGTTTTTGTTACTGACAGTTGTCAGTTTCATTATTTATTGTTTCCTTTGTTATAGACTTGTAAGGACTTATGTTCTAATGGGGATTGTGCCAAAGTTCCACCTATACTTTTATGCCTGTATCCAATTAAGAGCATATATAAACGCCATACCAAAAAAAGTAGTACATACAAATGCTATGAAGAAGACTGTGATCTTGGTAATGAGTTTATATGATCTGCTTCTCCAGGACAACCCTCCAGCACTTCAGGCAATCCTATCTGGGGAAGTTGTTATCACATCAACTAAAGAGTCTCACCGGCAAGAGCAGAGGGAGCGTGCTCTTGCTTTGCTACATCTGATGATTGAAGATGCTCATATGGGCAAGCGACAGTTTTTGAGTGGTATGTCTTTCTTTTTCCTTTAAGCATGTTAACAGTTTTGTTATTCAGAAAAAAATGTATATGCATATGTGTATATATGTGTGTGTGTGTGTATGGTTATAATACATTTATACTTAAATCAGGTAAGCTTCATAACCTTGCAAGAGCTGTTGCTGATGAAGAAACTGAATCAAGTACTACTAGAGTTGAAGGATTGTATGCTGATCAGGGTGTTACTTCCAACAGTGTCAAGGACATTGTACTTGGGCTTGGGTTAAGAGTTGTTAAACAAATACCTTTAAGTTCAAGTGGAGGAGAGTCTAGCCTGCAGTCTGCTGGTTATGACATTAAAGATGCTGGGAAGAGAATATTTGTTCCCTTGAGTGGAAAACCCATGACTTATCTCTCACAATTCATTCTTCATGTTGCTGCAATTGGTGACATAGTTGATGGGACTGATACTACTCATGATTTTAACTTTTTCTCCATCGCGTATGAGTGGCCTAAGGATGTAAGGTTCTCAATATATTTAAATAATTTGACAGTGCTTTATTTTAGAGTATAGAGATTACAACTACTGTGATTATGAATATTGTAAGCAAGTTTCTGTTGCACATGTGGGCAGAGTTGTTTTCATAACCAGAGGTTATTCTTATATCTCTTACCCCTTTGTATTGCAATTGTTGCTACCCAGGGATTTGCAAAATTTTGAAAAAAGTATCTATCTTTTATTTTACTAAAGTAAAAACATGTTTTATCATTACATATGTTTATTATTTGACAATATACTTGTTATTTAATAAAAAGCTGTTCTACTATCTCATGTGTTTAACATTGACTATATATTTGTATTTACGTCTGCAACCATCGTAGCACTCTCGCATATAATTATGAATAAAATATGCTTTTATTTATAAATTCTTGTTTGGGTTTTTGATATGAAGATTGAGCCTTGATGTGGTAAGGTTTGGTGTCTTATGCGTAGGTGGTTATGTATTGTATAGACTTTTGATTCTTCCCAGACCTTGCAATGATGGAACCTCATGTGCTTAGTCTCCTTTTATGTTGTCATTTTAGAAATTTTCATGTTTTATGTGTTTGAGCATATTTGTCTTTCTTTTGATGGCCTATGTTTTACTGTTATGTCTTGCAGCTTTTGACCCGTCTTGTTTTTGAAAGAGGCAGCACTGATGCTGCAGGGAAGGTAGCGGAAATTATGTATGCGGATTTTGTACATGAGGTGATTTCTGCATGTGTGCCTCCAGTTTATCCTCCACGATCTGGACATGGATGGGCATGCATTCCAGTTGTTCCTACGTTCCCAAAGAGTAGCTCTGAAAATAAAGTGCTGTCTCCGTCATCTAAAGATGCAAAACCTAACTGCTATTGCCGTTCTTCAGCAACACCTGGAGTGGCTTTGTACCCTCTCCAGTTGGATGTGGTGAAACATTTGGCAAAAATATCACCAGTGAGGTCTGTTTTAGCTTGTGTATTTGGGAGTAGTATACTGTACAACAGCAGTAGCTCATCAATTTCAAGCTCTTTGAGTGATGGATTGCTTCAGGCTCCTGATGCTGATCGGTTGTTTTATGAGTTTGCTCTTGATCAATCTGAAAGGTAGCTGTCATATCGTGTGACTTGGTTGGCATGGCAGTTTTATATATACAACATTTTGTCCTAATCTTAGTGTTTTAAGATACTTAATAATTAATATAAAATATTAAAATTCATTCATTTTAATATTGTTGACTTTATTAGATTTTCCATAAAGTATTCTTGTTTACAAGTGAACATATTGTCTTCCTTTTTCCAGATATAAATAACATTACACATCTATCCTTTCGTAACTTACATTTATATGATGAAATGTATGAGTTAGGGCATGTCAATTAAAATTATCTTAGCAGGTCATACTAGTTCTTACTTTTTCTTAAAGAAAAGCCTTTCATAAATTTCGTAAAGATAAGATTGAAAGCATTTTATTTTAAATGTAAGGTAGAAAGAAATTGGATTTTTTAAGGAGCAATGGGTTTGGTAGAAGAAAATATTTAAGATTCTTTCATAATTTGTCTTCTTTTGGGTTTTGGTGCTTATAGACAGAGCATAATGCTAGATATTTTCTCCATACATTTCTTTGTTCACATCTCATTTTAGCATCTGGTTTTAAACCCTTTTTTTTGGAGGGGTTGAGGTGTGGCTGATTCTCTGTCTCTTTGGAAATGTTATTGAATAATTAGTTTAACCTTTTTTCTTGGTGTGCAGGTTCCCAACTCTGAACAGATGGATACAGATGCAAACTAACCTCCATCGTGTGTCAGAATTTGCTGTAACTTCTAGTCAAACAGCTGATGACAGCAATCTTGAAGCACGAACTTCTGTTAAGAGAGTTCGTGAACTTGACACTGAGACAGAGTCAGATGCTGATGACATTGTTAGTGGCAGTACAATCCCTGTAGTTCTGTCCGACCTAAGTAGCCATGGGATTGAAGCCACAGATTTCTGGCTGGATTCCTCAAAATCTGAAGGCTCTCAACTTGACACGACAGTTTTCCTTTCTTTTGATTGGGATAATGAACAACCATATGAAAGGGCTGTAGAACGGTATTATAGTTCAAATTGTTGTTCAAACTGTCAGTTTTTTTGATGTTTCATTCCACTTGAACTAGAATGTTGCCAATTTGGTATGATCAATGCAAACAGGATACACATTCACTATTTACTCAATATTGCTTCATATTAGTGATTAGTGATGTTACTGTAATTGCAATTTAGCTTCATTCATGATAATCAGAACTTTGCATTGACTTTAAAATGGAATGCCATTAAACCTTTTTTATGAGATAGAGTAGAGACAAGCATACCTTTTGTACTGTGATCAGTGTTTGTAACAATATTCTGAACATTCTTGTATTTTCTTAGCAATTTACTTGTTACTTTGTGCTTCTTTTTTAGACTGATTGATGAAGGAAAGCTAATGGATGCTCTTGCACTTTCCGATCGCTTTCTACGGAATGGGGCCTCTGATCAGCTTCTTCAGTTAGTCATTGAACGAAGAGAAGAAGTCCATTCAAATTCTGCTCAGCATCAGGGATTTGGGGGGCGAAATATTTGGAGCAATAGTTGGCAATACTGCCTAAGGTTGAAAGACAAACAGCTGGCTGCTAGATTAGCCCTAAGGTATGTAAATAATTTCTTTTTCATGGTTTTGTGGGATTCAAGTTATATATCTGATGAAGGGTTTATATTATATGCTAGTAGTGAACTTTTTAAAATAGTCTTTCCAACAAATTATTATTGGGTGAATTTCATGTGGATTCCACTAAAAAGATAGTAGCCATAAATATATCTGATGAAGGATTTATAGGAAACGCTAGTAACCAAACTCTTTAAAATACTCTTTTTGACAAACTATTATTAGGTGAATTTTATGTGGATCTCAAGAGAGTAGTAGCCAAAAAGCTTTTGCTGGGACCTATTTGACATTTGCCTATAATGGTATGTTGTAAAGAGTGTGTAGTTTTGCATTGTTCACGGGCGGTAGGAGTTGAGCACAAGAGCCCAACCCTAAGATTTGTCTATTAGGTAAGAAAGCCTCAAAGCTTAAGTACCACATATAGTAATTTATTCTACTCTATGTGGGATTTCTAACATTGCCACTCCCTTTAATAACCAACGTCCACAGGGACTTCCACTTCTTTGACACTGGGTCAACGGTATACTTTCCCCTTTCACAGTTTCACTCACCTATCAATATTTCAGTGTTTCAACTTAATCTGACTTGTAGAGAGCCCTTTCGCTTGACTTTCCATGAAAACACCAATTGTTAGGATATAAATTCATGAGTAGAGTTTAAATACCATATCAAGTAATTTATTTTATTCTTAACAAAACCATCCATAAGCCTCCTCCACCTAACTGCTTAAGCTTTTAGGAGATTTAATTCTTTACATGCTAAACTTTTAGGAGATTTAATTCTTTATATGGTATCAGAGCCACTATGGCCAAATGGTCAAGATTTCAGTCCATTCTACCTCATTTTTCGGAAGTAATTAAATTTCAACACTAGGTAAAGTGGGTTTGTGCATTGTCCATGCCTCAACAAGGGTCTTGCATGAGTGGGCCATGTTGGAGATATGAAAGTCATTCTAGTGGTTTCTCTTTATTTATAGCATGCTTATAATTATGGTCACTATTAAATTGCATATCCAGTATTTTTCTCAGCCTGTGATGTCAATTTTAAATTTCAAAATTTTATAACAGGTATGTGCACTCATGGGAATTAGATGCTGCTTTGGATGTTCTCACAATGTGCAGCTGCCATCTTACTGAGATTGATTCCATAAGGAAGGAGGTGAAGTTATATTTTTATTTTAGTACTGTATTTTTTATATCAATATTACTACTATAGTATGATGCCTGGATACTCTTGAATGGTTTCTGTATGTGTACAAAGTACATACCTGACATAGGCTGTTGGGTGCTAGGTACATTTTTGCTAGTAAATGAAAGATAAATGGTATTGATATCACTTCTCATGCATTAAATGCCTTTGAGAACATCTTGGTCAAGCATTACAGTGAGTTTAACAACACTCAAATACAAGCCAGCCATTTAAAGACCATCTTTCTTCTCTAAATGAAACAAACAGCGACATCATTCCTTTAAATCCTTTAATTCCTTTAACAGCGACATCTTGGATTTTGTATTACTACATTTATCTTATGATCTAGTGACTTTGTTGTTTCTTCATTTTTATATTTCTATACAATATACTCTTTCCCCCATACATGTACTCCGGTTTTAATTTATCGTGTTGTGTTGTGATGCTTAGGTTTTTCAAATGAAACAAGCTTTGCAGAGGTACAGCCACATACTGAGTGCAGATGATCATTATACAAGCTGGCAAGAGGTTGTATTCTTTCATTTGAACTGTTACATGTCGGATGTAGAAATTCTATGCCAGTTTTATCCTTTTTCTCTAGAGGTTTCTATCTCATTTGTGTACATGATAGATTGAATTAGAACTTCCTGTAATTAATATGCCAAAGTCAATAGTATACTGGATTTTAGGGAACATATTTCTTCTTTTCAATTTCCTGTTTTCTTATTGTCGCTCATAGACCCTCCTTAAATTATGTTTGTATTTCAGGTCGAAGCAGATTGCAAGGAAGATCCAGAGGGTCTGGCACTTAGGTTAGCTGGAAAAGGAGCTGTTTCTGCTGCACTTAAAGTGGCAGAAAGTGCAGGATTATCAATTGATTTACGGAGAGAATTGCAGGGGCGGCAGCTTGTGAAACTTCTAACTGCTGACCCTCTTAATGGAGGAGGACCAGCTGAAGCCTCACGCTTTCTTTCTTCATTAAGGGACACAGATGATGCTTTACCAGTTGCTATGGGTGCAATGCAGCTTTTACCCAATTTGCGGTCGAAGCAACTTCTTGTAATCAAGCATTATTTAGCATATTTTTACCTTGTTCAATTATGTAAATTTCTTTAAACTGTTCTTTGAAGTTTTGAAACTCTATTCTCATCTCAAATGACCATTTCTGTATATTTGAAGGTTCATTTCTTCCTGAAGCGAAGAGAAGGGAATCTGTCTGATGTTGAGATTTCCCGGCTTAATTCATGGGCTTTAGGGCTTCGTGTGCTGGCTGTCTTGCCCTTACCATGGCAACAAAGGTGCTCTTCCCTGCATGAGCATCCTCATCTGATTATGGAAGTGCTACTGATGAGAAAACAATTGCAATCTGCCACATTGGTAACACAAATTTGTCTTCAATTAGCATGAATTATTTTCCATCTACTAATTTATTTGGGAGTATTAATAGTAAGGTTGTCAAAATAAAGATCTTGAAATACATGTAAAATACAAGGTTGTGTTTAAATTTATATAGACATAAAATAACAAAAAAATAACCTTTAAATGACAACTCATAGAGACAATGACAACAAAATCCTTTACTCACTAATCATAAGATTCCATTGGTTCAATTAAAAGCCAAATTCCTAAGGATATTATTTACGTAATGTTCCCTCCTAGCAATTTGTTATAATGTCTTTTGTGGTATCCCTTTCCGCATCTTCACAGCTAAAAGCCATGCAATCTTCTTTTTGCATTGATGCTTCCTATACCTCCTCCTATACAATCATTTTATATCTTGTCCTTTTTTTGCCGTCTCAATCGAATGTAACATTCTTACTTTTGCTACCCTAACCTCTTTCTCTTTTCCCTTTAGGGACCAACAAATCACAAATAACAATTAAACTTACTTTGAAATTATATATTAAAATTTTAGGTAACTCCGTACACTAACTTGTCACTCAATTCACAAGCTAAATATCCTAATTGAAACTGCATAATTTTCAAGAACACATGCGATATTAGCCCGACTTAAACTCAAATTTTGAACTAGTAGAGTCTATCCTAAATCTATTAACACGGCGCCTACCATATTATCCATGTACCAATCCCAATAGCCCTGGACACAAGGGAGTGTATTGAAAACATAATTGAAATCCTGTCCTATAATGACTAGTGATTATGCCAAAGTAGTGTATATAAGTGGAGGGTAACCCTCACTTTATGAGCTAATTTTGTGATTTTGTGCTAGACATAAATCCCAGTTCTAAGATGGCCCAAAGTGGCTTCTAGATAATTGCGGTCTTTAGCATAATGAAATTGTAACCCGCTCAAAAAGAGGACATGTATTTGAGAGAAATAATTTAGAGTTAAAGGCACTGTCACTTATCAAACTTGAACCCTTCATCCTGCACCAGATGTTGGTCAAGAACAAAGATGTAGGTTGCGGATGTCTAGCATACAGAACCATTAACCCTGCAACAGAGGGTGGCATGATATGTAAGCATAGGTCATGGGTGTGAGTGATTATGTTGTGAACAAAGAACCACTCATGCTGTTATTGAGAGCAGCAAAGAACATAGTTTGTAGAGTTTTGGTTTTCGAGATTGATAATGTCTAGAGGGATCATTGAGTGGAAACAGATAAAAAGCAATGAACCATGACAGATTTATAGGCAATTGAGAGAGACAAGGATAGTTTGGGTCAAAACCACTTAGGTGATGGTTCTGCTGTTCAACTCTTCAATGTTACAGCAGCTTGTGAAGATTTGCTGCACAATCTTCCCTAACATGCTCACCTGCCCTCTATCTTGTCTAGGAATGGGACTCAGCCTCATGAAAGCATATAATTGGACGATCCTATGGGCAAGTGTGTGATTTTTACAACTATGATAGTGAAACATTTAGGATACACTTGCCTTATGTATGGCAAGTTTATGTTTGTAATTTCTATGCAACATTTTGTTTACTCGTCTAGATTTCTTATCTCTCATTCAATGTAATGGTTTCCTGTACTTCTGTAGATATTAAAGGAATTTCCTTCTTTACGAGACAACCATGTAATTACTACATATGCAACTAAGGCTATTGCTGTCAGTATCAGCTCGCCACCTAGGGAACATCGCATATCTGTTTCAGGATCCAGACCAAAGCAAAAGACTAGATCAGGTGCCCCACAAAGATCATCTTTTACGAGCAGTCTAAGTAACTTACAAAAAGAGGCTCGCAGAGCTTTTTCATGGGCTCCAAAAAATTCTGTGGACAAAAGCACTCCAAAAGATGTTTATAGGAAAAGAAAAAGTTCTGGATTGTCTCCCTCTGATAGAGTTGCTTGGGAAGCAATGACTGGAATACAAGAGGACCGTGTTTCATCTTTTTCAACAGATGGGCAAGAGCGGCTTCCTTCCGTTTCAATTACTGAGGAATGGATGCTTACAGGTGACCCACCAAAAGATGAAGGCATTCGTTCTTCTCACAGATATGAAAGTGCCCCTGACATCACACTGTTCAAGGTATAGTAATGAGATTATCTCCGTTTAGGATATCATATTAGAATTTACTGCTGTTGTTTTGTCACTTCAAAGAATATTTCTGCATTTCTAAGCTCTGATATAATTGAATTGAAACCATCCTTGAGGGGATTGCTGATAGTGATAACTGAAGCGATTGCATTGCAGTTGCTTAGTGTCTTCATAGGATATGTATGTAATGCTTTATAAATCTCATTTAGTTTATGCTGACTGCTTGGGTTTTCACTCCACAGGCACTGCTTGCTCTTTGTTCAGATGAATTGGTCTCTGCCAAAATCGCCCTTGACTTGTGCATTAATCAAATGAAGAATGTCTTGAACTCTCAGCAGTTTCCTGAGAATGCATCTATGGAAACAATTGGGAGAGCATATCATGCCACAGAAACATTTGTCCAGGTATTTGATGGGAATAGAGTAATTTATTGATTTTAGGTTTTATCAGTGGTTAATAATGATGGTTCTTAGGTAGTATGTTTGTTTGTTTTACTTGCACAGTGAGATGACAGTATTGCTGTAAATGTCCATCATTAGCATTTCTTGTAATGAAAAATGCAATTATTCTAATGTTGAATTTGCAGGGTCTACTTTATGCCAAATCCCTGCTAAGAAAGCTTGCAGGTGGTAGTGAATTGCCAAGTAATTGGGAAAGAAATAGAGATACCGATGACACATCATCTGATGCTGGTAGCTCCAGTGTGGGTAGTCAATCCACAGATGAACTTTCTGAAATCTTGTCACAGGCAGATATCTGGCTGGGTCGTGCAGAGCTGCTCCAAAGCCTTTTGGGATCTGGGATTGCTGCTTCTCTTGATGACATAGCTGATGGAGAGTCATCTGCCCATCTTCGTGACAGGTTGGTCGCAGAGGAACGCTACAGCATGGCTGTGTATACTTGCAAAAAGTGTAAGGTAGATAAATCCCCTCCCTGCCAGGCTTGCTCTTTTATGTACTAGAAGTGTTTGATTTATGTTATTATGGGTTTTAAACAAAGAATATTTCCCTTTAGATTGATGTCTTCCCTGTGTGGAATGCATGGGGCCACGCGTTAATTCGGATGGAGCGCTATGGACATGCTCGTGTGAAATTTAAGTATGTTAACCTTTTTCTGGTGATTATGCTTTTGCTCATTCATCATTAAAGCTTTGAATCAATTTTATGGCAGGACTCAAATATTGTATATCTGTCTAGGAGAAGCGTGACATACCAATAATATTTCTATCTCATTTCAGGCAAGCTCTTCAGTTGCACAAGGGTGATCCTGGACCAGTTATTCTAGACATTATTAATACAATTGAAGGTGGCCCACCAGTCGATGTTTCAGCTGTTCGTTCTATGTAAGATGTTATGCATCTATGATAGTTTTCTTTTGCTGCAAATTAATGTACTAGTGTTTTTATTGTCATATCATATTCTAGATTTAAGAATGTCTCTAACATTTGTGTCAAATATTTCCATTGTGTTACCCATTCATATTTATATTATTTTTTTATCTTTTTTGTTAAAGGTGTTATTCAGATAATTAGATAACTAGATGATTGGATATCTGGATTTTGCTGCTAATTTTACAAAAAGTTATCTGATGTCTCGGCGTATGTTTTGTTGTACTCAAGTAAAATCCTAAATATGTTTATGCTTTCACTTCTGACTGGTAAAGCTGGTTAGTTCTTTAAAATTGCTGGGAAAAGGAAGGAGGAATGGTTAAAAAATAGGGAATGAAGACACCCTGGATCCTTTACATTGCACAGAAATAAAATCTGACTATGTTTTTGCTTCAGGTATGAACACCTGGCTAAAAGTGCACCCACAATCTTGGATGATTCTCTTTCTGCTGATTCATATCTCAACATCTTATACATGCCATCAACATTCCCCCGTTCAGAGAGATCAAGACGATCACAACTGTCTGCAAATAATAATTCTGTGTATAGTCGAGACTTTGAAGATGGTCCTCGGAGTAATCTGGATAATGCTAGATATGCTGAATGTGTTAATTACTTAAAGGAGGTAAGGATATCTCACCCTTGTACGCAAATACATGTATGGATCATAAATGCTCTCATAACTTCCTAATATTTTGTCAAATTAAAATAGCAAAACGTCGTTTGAAAAATGTTTTACTTTTGATGTTTAACAAAAAATTAGAAAGTTTGACTAATTCATGTTTTTGCTATATGTGTTTTAACTCCACCATAATGGCATTGCATGGCAATTTGTGAAGCGAGGCTCACTGGCAGTGCCTTAGGGTGCAATGGTGTGTTTGTATGCCAAAGTTTGGCCTTATGCCTCCATTGATAATCTTGTATATGTATATATATGGCTTAAATATGTATTTAGATCCTGTAAAATTAGCTTTGATTTTATCCATCTAAAATGCTTTTTTTTGGTTTTCATCCCTCAAAAGGTTGATATTAGGTTTTCATCCTTCTAAAGTGCAACAACATTTAACTACGTGTTTAGTGGAAGGTCAGGTGACTGTCACAAGTTAACACTTGATAGAGCTGTGGTCCATGTCAACATGCAATATGTTAAACAAAATTCTAGATGCCTAAACTAAATGTTATTCATCATCTTAAAAAGAACTTTAGAAACCAAAAATAGTTAGTTTAGATTGGAGGGACTAAAAACCAAAGAAAAATATTTATAGGACCAAAATAAGAATACGTTCATCTTATAGGTGCTAAAAACATGCTTAGGCTTATATATATTATTGGGACTAAAGTGGTTTAGGCCTAATTCAACTTCACAAAATCAACTTCTAAAATAAGATTGTCTCCACTTATGTACTGTATTTTGACACTATCTCTAATTGGTGCGGCACTTGAGTTTTTCACAATACATCCATCATGTCTAGCAGTATTGACCTTGATATGAGGATAACATGTTAAGTGACCCTTTTAATGACTTTGATATCATATTACAAAGTTTGTTTAACTTAATCACGCAAAACCGTTTTATAAAATGAAGATTGTTTCTACTTATATTCTGTATTTTAGCTGTCTCTAGGTGATATGGGACTTGTGTTTTTCCCAATACTAACATTTATAATTTGCTTGCAACTTTTCCATTTCCTAATTGTTGTTTCAAATTTTGCAGTATGCACACCAGCATTTGCTTGGCTTCATGTTTAGGCATGGTCACTACCATGATGCTTGCTTCTTGTTCTTTCCCCCTGATGAAGTTCCACCACCACCACAACCATCAATAACAAGTGGAGTGTCTTCTTCATCACCCCAACGACTAGATTCTTTGGCCACTGATTATGGAACAATTGATGATTTGTGTGAATTGTGCATTGGTTATGGTGCTATGCCTATTTTGGAGGAAGTCCTCTCAACTAGGATGTCATCTACTAAATCTCAGGATGCAGTGGTGAATCAGTATACAATGACAGCCCTTGCCCGTATTTGCCTCTATTGTGAAACTCACAAGCACTTCAATTATTTATACAGGTTTCAGGTAACTCTCTAAGTAACGAGTCATCATAAAATTTTACCGTGTCTTCATTTTTCTGTTGGAACACGAAAGGACATTTAGAGTTGTATACTAGGATTTTTGCTGTTTTTTTCAAAATTCTCTTGGGTCCTGTAACAAGTTTCCTTTTTTTTTCCAAGTTCATTTGCTGAGTTTTGTATTAAACGTGTTATGTTAATTTTTTAGATACTTCAGTTGATTTTAGGTATGCTTATTTGTCAGTGATCATTAAATTATTTTTCTGTCCTATTATTCAAAACACTATGGCTAACCAATGTTTGGCCCAAGAGTGTAAAATATTTTTAGAAATACTGTCTTGGACAACTTGAGAACCTCTACATGTTTTTCAATTTGACTGCAAGTGCCAATGCCCGCAAAGATAAGAGACTTGAGATATATCCATAAAACTCCAACCTAATATGCACAACAATTCATAAAAAAATTCATAAACATATGATCACCACAATAACTACTATTATCACTCCTTTATACATAGCCTTATGCAAGCAAGGAAAGAGGTTGTCAACTAGAATACATAGCGTTGTGCATGGAACAAAATTTTTCATTACCACAATAACAGGCTTTCATATAACGTGTTATGACATTTTCAATTTTTTTGTGGAGAATTTTTTAGTTTCTAAGGATGTACAATATTCAGGTAATCAAAATGGACCATGTTGCTGCTGGGCTCTGTTGCATTCAGTTGTTTGTGAATTCTTCTTCACAAGAGGAAGCCATTAGACATTTGGAACATGCCAAGGTATGTCCATAATTTGATAAAATAAAAGGCAAAGATAGCATGCAAACTTTTGAGCACGCCCAATACATTATGCCTTTTAGAAAGTGAATTTAGGACTAACCCAATTCTACAAAACTGACTTGTAAAGTGATGTTTGCACTTATTTATATACTATAATTTGGTCATATATCTAATCAATGTGAAATCTCCAACAATGCATATTCTGTTCAATTTATCAGTAATAATTGGCTTAGTTTTCTAAGTAACTTCTTTTTTATTCACGTACATTGTTATAACTGCATGAGTATGGAATTTTATGAGTGTTTTTCTTCTCTATATGCTTTGTTTTGAGCACCTTGTTACAAGAAAGAATATTAAATTTAAAGAAGAGCTTGAGTGATTAAGTTGATATAGGTTGAAGTTATTAAGATTAAGAAGGCAAAAGTGTATCATTACAATTTACAGTACATAATGTGGAATGTTGATTGGTTCATTGAAGATTAATTCAAGGATGAGGTTACATTTAACTTATCCAGCGAGATATCCCTATTTGTTGCTAACATAAGGGGGTTGATTTTTTTTATGTACCAATATGGATTCACCCTGCTTCTGAAAGAGATTTTTTCTTCAGGAAAGAAGGAAGAAGTTGAATCAGTATGTTAATTTCATGTTTGTGTCTCTTCTTTGACTGGAAAAGCAGATTTGATTGAATTAAAAAAATTCTATTGAAATTGAAATGTTAACTAGGTATTCCCTACTTTTAAGATTTAAGATTGAATTGATTGGTGAAGGTCCCATGAACCAAAATACAAGAGTTTGGCCCTCCCAGGAGCAAATATTTGTAGTAGCTTCATTAAAGGCATGGATCTTTTGAGGTATATCCCGTTAGTAGATACAGAAGTAAGTCAAAACATTTGAGTTACAAAGATAGTTGTTATTAAATGGTTAGTGGTGCTACTGTATTACATGAGATGTCATAAACTGTACAATGGCCAAGAAGAGGAGTTTGGGAGTTATAGAAGAAAGGGCAAGCATTCTTTCTGTGACAGACAACCTTCTTATTTGACTTACAAAGTTAAAAGAAGCCTTCAACTTCTGTCCTCAGATCCTTTTACTTGTAAATTCTTATTAATTTACAAAGAAAATAATGCAAAAAATCATAAAAAGACATTTAATTAAAGCAATTATAATACTTGTTTAACTTATGTTATTATTTGTTAATAATTCTTTGTTTCTCTCCTTATTGATATAGATGCACTTTGATGAAGGATTGTCTGCAAGGCATAAAGGTGGAGAATCTACTAAGCTTGTCACGAAAGGTGTTAGAGGAAAAAGTGCATCTGAAAAGCTTACAGAAGAAGGTCTTGTAAAATTTTCTGCTCGGGTATCAATCCAGGTAATCCGATACACCCAAACCAAATATTGAATTCTAAGTGGTAACAATTAATTTCCAAGAGTAAATTTGACTATATAGTAATGGACATGGACATGCAAATATATGTGGCTGCTTAGTTGTAGACATTTTTTTTTGTAAGCTTTGGTTCAAGGCATTATCTCTTATTAATAGAAATTTCCATGGTATGTTTTCTTCTTTGTTTTAGACTTCTCAAAGAATTCGTTTTAATTTTAATTTTTCTGCTGTTCAATATGTTTTGATGAAGAATTGTTTGTGAAATCCTATGGTTATGCAGATCTGTTGTATTTTGTAGGTTGAAGTTGTTAAATCTTTTAATGACTCAGAAGGACCACAGTGGAAACATTCACTTTTTGGGAATCCAAATGATCCAGAAACTTTTAGGTTCGTTCAATTTTAAGCTTTATTTAGTGACTTCGACCATCCATTTCTCTTTTTTGGAGTTAGTTCAATTTTGTGAAAATTCACCGTAAAAAAATTGTGAATTTATTTTTTTACGACTTACTATTATTTAGGGGACTTCAAACTTACTACTTTTAACCAACTATCATAAAAGCTCAAGTTGTTTGGGTGATAGCACATGAATGTTTTTTAAATATTTAGCATGGACACTCACTAGAATGCGAGGACAATGTGCAGGTCCACGTACCATTTGCTGAAATTAACTTATTATTTAGAAGAGTTGGGGTTAAACTCATAACCACGTGATTGATACCTTGTCATAAGGCATCTATCCAAGAAGCTAAGCTGTTTGGTTAAAACACATAAAAATATTTAGATGGATTGCAGAACAACATATTGTTTATATCTTCCATCTCAAGTATTTTTAACTCATTTGATAATTATAGGATCAACTGTCATTATAGTGCTTTTAATGACTGCTAAAGTTAACTGTAGAATGCTGTCTATATTACCTGCATTCACATGTTTCTTTTGGTGTGATGTGTAGTATTTCTATTTACATAATGACAAATATTACAAATGCTCACGATGTTTTAAAATTTCAGACGAAGATGTAAAATAGCAGAGGTTCTTGTCGAGAAGAATTTTGATTTGGCATTCCAATTGATCTATGAATTCAATCTTCCTGGTAACATTGATTTCACACTTCACATTCTGGTTTTGTTTTCTTGTTTTTTAGCTCCACAAAGTTTTGTCAGCATACTTATCTAAGCTTTTTAATTGCTTCATGCAGCCGTTGATATATATGCTGGTGTTGCTGCATCTCTTGCTGAGAGAAAAAGAGGCAGCCAATTGACAGAATTCTTTAGAAACATCAAGGGCACAATAGATGACGACGACTGGGATCAGGTAATCCTAATTACATTTTTTTTCTACTGCTCTTAAAAGAGCTTTTTCTTATTTTATTTTAATGATTTAATGTGTCTCAGAAGTTCAATGACTATAAATCTTATAGCATGTATTTGATTCTACCTGACCTAAAATGGAGCTCGTTTCCTTACACTGGAAAGGTTCTCTAACAAGCATAACCCCAAAAGATACAGCCTGGCATACCAGGGAAAGCAGAAACGAAAAGACATGGAAAATAGGATTTGGCACCGGACATAGTGCCACTCCTCCAGGCCAAAGCCTTCCTCCTTCCCAAATTCTTTGTTGATTTCCTCATATTTCAGCTCCTCCCCAATATCATTCCTCATCCATGATTCTCCAATTCTGTCTTTCCAACTTTCTAGACTGTCAGTCATTTCTCTGATCCAACCAAATTCTCCACTCCTTCACTCCCTTTAATCCTGTTGGAAATATATGCCTAAATATATGTAATCTGGATTTGCATCATTTTTGGTTATGTTTCGAAATTTAGGAATTGTTTACAAAAAAAAAATTAGAATATTATTCTTAACATTTATATTTTGAGACGTTTTCAGTTTGATTTTAAGATTAGGATAATGTTAATATTTGAATTGTGTTACACTTAAGCTCCATACATGGAGCACATGAATGAAAAGTTTAATAACTGCCTCCACATTACATTATCACCTCTTAAAACTATAGTTTCTATATAAAAAACCAACATCCTATTTCCGTCCTTGTTCTACTGTGTTAGGGCTATCTTTCTGTTTCTTTCCTCCCCTTAAGTATGTCAATGATCCGTGTACCACTCTCTTTTTTAATATTGTTTTGTCAATGGTGAAACTTGACTTTATAAAGTAGGTTCATAGAGTTCTTTCTATATAGACATGAGCTTTATACTGTCAAAACAGGTTAGGAGACTAAAATGTGCCTTTCTAACCACTTGAGCTTATGGTTTATTATGTGACTCTTGGTCCTGTTACAAGGGCGAAGTCTGTCTATTGTAGCAAGGAAACTTATCTTGAAGAAATATTTTCAACGTTTTCGATGATGCAGGTGTTAGGTGCTGCAATAAATGTATATGCTAATAAGCATAAAGAGCGTCCAGACCGTCTGATAGACATGTTAACTAGCAGCCACAGGTAAGGGCTTTTATCTATTTTTCTTAATGCACACACCTCCTATATATTTTTGGGGGGACATTTTCTAAAAAGAAGTCCCTGATAGTTTTAGAATTCATCTTCATTCCCTAGAAGATTTAAGGGCAAAAATTTGAAAATCTTATATCTACTATCATTTTTCAAGAGAAAACTTGACAAACAGTTTCTAGCTATCATGCTCCTAATACATGATGCCAGGTGCCTTCTCCATAGGCTTTTCTTTGAAGTTAGTCTGATAGAACACCAATTCATAACGTTAAAAAATATAATATAGAACATTAATAACACAATACAGAGATGCACTAACTGTTCCATTCCAGAGACAAAAGTCTCCAGTCACATACAGTGCTGCAATACACTTGCTGTCCCAAAGACAAAGTCTCCTACAGAGTATTCTCTGTCTACAAACGAATAACTTCACAATCCCCAATTACACAGCTTTTCATCATATATGGGTGGGCAAAAAATCCAAATTACAAAATCCAATTCATAATTATCCATATCCTATTTAAATGGATTTATTTCAAATCCAAATCCATATTTTTGGATTTTAAATCCAAACCATTTATTATCCAAATTGCATTTTGGGATGGATTTTGACTTGGTCCGATCCAAGTTAAGCCAAGACAATCCAGTCGATGTCAAGCCAAGCGGGCCCGTGCCGATCGATGTCGAACCGACCTGGCCCGAACCGATGTCAAACCGAGCTGGACTGGGCAAATATCGAGTCAAGCAAGCCCAAGCTGATTTCGAGTCAACGGTCCTGGAGGCCCAAGACGATGTCAAGTGGAGCGGGCTCGGGTCGATGTCAAGTCGATTGGGCCCGGGCCAATGTCGAGCCGAGCAGGCCCAAGCCAATGTTGAGTCTTTCGAGCCCGGGCCGATGTTAATTCGGATGGGCCCTAGTCGATGTCAAGCTGAACGGGCCCAAACCGTTGTCGAGTCTCCCGGGCCCAGACCGATGTTGAGTCGTCCGGGCCTAGACCGATGTTTAGTCGTCCGGGTTAGGGCCGATGTTGAGTCGTCCGGGTTAGGGCCAATGTCGAATTGTCTGGGCTCGAGCCGATGTCGAGCCAATTAGGCCTTGGCTAATGTCGAGTCGTCTGGGTCGATGTTGAGTTGTTTGGGCCCGGGCCCATGTTGAATCCTCCGGGCCCTGGCTGATATTGAGTCAATTGGGCTCGGATCTATGTCGAGTCGATTGGGCCCTGGCCAATGTCAATTCGAGCGGGCTCGAGCCGATGTCGAGTCATCCGGGCCCAGGCCATTGTCGAGTCATCTGGGCCGTTCTTGAGCCGAGCATTCCTGAGTCGATGTCGAGTCGAGCTGGCCCGGGTAAATATCGAGTCAAGCAAGCCCGGGCTGATGTCGAGCCGAATGAGCCAGGCCAATTTCAAGCTGAGCAAGACTGGGCCGATGTCAAGCCGAGTGGACCCGAGCCGATGTCGAGTTGTTCCAGCCCGGATCAATGTCGAGTCGTTCGGGCCCAGACCGATGTCGAGCCGAGCAGGCCCAAGCCAATGTTGAGTATTCGAGCCCCGACCGATGTCGAGTATCCCAGGCCCGTGTCGATGGCGAGTTGATTGGGCCTGAACCAATGTCGAGTCTCCTGGGCTCAATCCAATGTCAAGACGAACAGGCCCGGGTCAATGTCGAGTGGAGCGGTCTCGAGTTGATGTCAAGTCGACAACGGCCATAGCCGATGTCGAGCTGAACGGGCTCGAACCGTTGTCGAGTCTTCTGGGCCCGGATCGATGTCGATTCGTCGGGTTAGGGCCAATGTTGGGTCGTTTGGGTCGTCCGATGTCGAGCCGATTGGGCCCTGGCTAATGTCGAGCCGTCTGGATCGATGTTGAGTCGTTTGGGCCTGGGCCCATGTTGAATGCTCCAGGCCCTGGCTGATGTCGAGTTAATTGGCCCTGGAAAATGTCAATTCGAGCGGGCCCGAGCCGATGTCGAGTCGTCTGGGCTGTTCTTGAGCCGAGCAATCTTGAGTCGATGTCGAGTCGAAATGGCCTGGGCAAATATCGAGTCAAGCAAGCTCGGGCTGATGTCGAGTCGTTTGTCTCGAATCGATGTCGAGCCGAACAAACCATGCCAATGTCGAGCTGAGCAACCCCGGGCCGATGTCAAGCCGAGCGGGCCCGAGTCGATGTCGAGTCATCAGGGCCCATACAAATGTTGAGTCGTTCGGGTTAGGGTCAATGTTGCTGGGTTAGGGCCGATGTTGGGTCCTTCGGGCTTAAGTCGATTGGGCCCTGGCTAATGTTGAGTTGTCTAAGCCGATGTTGAGTCCTATGGGCCTGGGTTGATGTCGAGTCGATTGGGCCCGGGCCGATGTTGAGTCTCCCGTGCTCTGGTCTATGTCGAGTCGATTGGGCCCTGTCCAATGTCAATCCGAGCAGGCCCGAGCCGATGTTGAGTCGTCCGGGCCCAGGCCATTGTCGAGTCGTCCGAGTCGTTCTTGAGCCAAGCATTCCTGAGTCGATGTCGAGTCGAGCAGGCCCGGGCAAATATCGAGTCAAGCAAGCCTAGGCTGATGTTGAGTGGAGCAGTCCTGGGTATATGTCGAGTCAATTGGGCCCGGGCTGATGTTAAGCCGAGCGGGCCTGACCCGATGTCGAGTTGATTGGGCCCTGGCTAATGTTGAGCCGTCTGGGCCTGGGTTGATGTTGAGTCGATTGGGCTCGGGCTGATGTCGAGCCGAGCCGGCCTTAGCCAATGTCGAGTCTCCCGGGCCCGGTTCGATATCGAATGGAGAGGGTCTGCGTCTATATTGAGTCGAGTTGATTGGGTCCTGGCCAATGTTAAGCCGAGCGGGCTCGAGCCGATGTCGAGTCGTCCGGGCTCGGGTCGATGTCGATTCGATTGGGTCTGTGCTAATTTCGAGTCGATTGGGTCCTGGCAATTGTCGACCCGAGCGTGCCTGGGCCGATGTTAAGCTGAGCGGGCCCGGTCCATGTCGAGTCGAACGTGCTCCGGCTGATGTTGAATCATTCAGGCTTGGGTCATTGTCAAGTCGTTCGGGTCCGGGCTGATGTCGAGTCATCTGGACTCGGGCCAATCAAGTTAGTTTGTGTCCATATCAAAATGAATTTAATGTAATTGACAAAGTGAATTTAATGTAATTGACAAAGTGGATTTAATCTAATTAACAAAATAGATTGAATCTAGATTTAATCCACTTTAAATGGATTTAAAAAAGATGCATTTAAATTTGATTTAGATAAAATGGATATGGATTTTAAATCCAATCCATTTATTTGGATTTGGATTGGATTGGATTTGGATTTGGATTGGATGATTTTGAAAAATTCAATCCATTACCACCCGTAATCAGATATATACTCCTATGCATAACTACTAGCAATTATTTTCTATAACTTTGTCATCCAGCAATTTCTAATGTAATAAAGTATAAGAATAACTACACTCATTTATTGTGTACACATAATCCTAAAATGTGTAGTGCAGAACTGTTTTCTACACAACTTTCACAACTGCCCTGAACTGAGTGTCCATCAAATTCACCATTGTAACATGTTTACTTTATTTTTGAATTGATCATGCAGGAAGGTTCTTGCTTGTGTAGTTTGTGGTCGATTAAAAAGTGCATTTCAAATTGCTTCACGGAGTGGTAGTGTGGCTGATGTTCAATATGTTGCTCATCAGGTATCTATCTATTTTAGCCTCATTCTTTTGATTTCTTTTTTAGTAACTTTCCAAATGGAAACTTAACTAATTAGCTACGTTAAATAAAACTGCCAATTGTGGTTTACTGTTTGATAATCCCTATTGGTAGTTAGTTATGGGGGTTAACCTAACATCTACACTGAATCCTAACCTTCAATTATTTAAGGATTATTTTAAAATTATTTTTTTTTATAAAAATTAGTGATTATTTAAGGATTTTGTTTATTTTATCTTTTAGGTTATATAAATTATGTTACAATTCACAATTTCATACGATGAATCATACTAAGATTCGATTCACGGTTCAAAAATACATGAAAAATGAATATGAAAAATGATTCATGATTCGAATCTCAATTTATTAACCATGGAGGGTATCAAACCTCATTTATTTGTTGTATTGATTCTATTTTCTCTATATAAATAAAACATTTGTATTGTATCAGAAAATGATTTTAGCTCAAAGTCTCTCTCTTGTAGTTTAACTTAAGAGAAAGAGAGGTTCAAATGCTATTTGACTTGTATGAGTTGTACTACACTTCGGTACTAGTTTAACTACAAACATAGGAAGCCTAAAATCGTCACGTTATCGTATATCCTTCTCTACCATTGCCGTGTGTTTCTACAAAGATTTCATATATTACCTTATAAAAAATTTACGATTTGTTATGATTTTGATTTCTGTTCAGCAATCACCTGAGGAAAATTCTTGTCTCGGTTCTCAGTGATAAAGGAGGAAATCTCTCGAAACTCCTTGCAAAGAACCTAATGCTAGATTCTATGTCTTGTAAATTTAGTGCTTGAACTTATTCTTCTCATCTCTTCTCTCCCGATATAGTGAATCCGATAAACTGAAAAATTGAGAAAAATACATTTCTTTGAAAAATACCCTAGGCTAGTACTTGGCCTACGGTTATCAATACCACCTCATATTACTTTTCAAGAATTTTCTTTTTCTTGAGTGTGAACTTGACATAGTATTTAATGGCCTGTAGACATGTATTTTTGCAAATAAAATGTTCTATTTCTCTTAACTTACTATCATTCTTCGTGCAGGCACTGCATGCAAATGCACTTCCCGTGCTTGATATGTGTAAGCAATGGTTGGCTCAAAACATGTAACCTATTGCTAGAAGAATCTTGATTGTCCAAAGTGCATCTCCTATACACACGCCCAAGTTGGTCCCAATATGTGTCTGGTATTGCTATCATTGCCAGGTTTGAAAGATTGGTGGGAGATAAATCATCAGATGCCCTAATTGGTGCAATTTTATCCTTGAATTTGGGACCATCTGAATGTGAGCAACGATACATGAAGTTCTTACACGCTCAATGGATATGACTCTCTTTCAACCAACAAAAGTTACTCTTTAATACGACATTAAAAAAGAGAAGTTTACAATTTTTAGTAGACTTTGGATCTCTTGTAGAATAGAACATTTGTACATGAATTTTGAGTTTTTCTCACTGTATCAAAGTTAGTTGTTGTAAAGATGTCATTCATTTGATTTTACGACTGTCTTTATCACTATTTATTAGAATAACTGCCATCAAAGTTTACTATTTTTTTTTCTCAAAAAGGAGTAATATAGAGGTCTGCTACTTCCATAACATCACGTCATGAAATGCCGCAGTGTAATTATTAGATAATTTCATTATTAAATCATATTAAATATATAAAAAACGGGTTTAGATTTATATTGGAAAAAAATCCGTTGACATGGTCTGTTTGGTTTTATGAACGTTCTTAAATCATGGATAATGCCTCTGGTTTTTTATACAAGCAAAAGAGAAGCTTTTGATCAAATTAAAGTTAATAGTTTTTTCAATGGAAAACCAATCTGCACCGAGGAATTTTGTCTTATTATGTTCTGCACGTTGACACATCCTTGGATCACCCGTACAGCATCTCTTCTCTCCATATACAAAGCTTTTTGTTTGCTAAACTATGTCGTTAAATAATCGAGAGTCTGAAATATTATTCTAGTGCTGATGGAGACCCTCAACAAGAACCAACTACGTTTCTGTTAACTGAATAAGAAGCCAAGGGCTTTCCTTGTGCATATGTGCAACAACGTTGATAGCAAGAAAAGTGTTGATCTCTCTCTCACACACACACACACTCACTCGGAAGCCATTTTGTGAGACGTTTGCTCTAAGAATGTCGATGTGGTCTCTAGGTAGAAGATGCTCAAGCAGCGAAATGGCCTCCGTTTCAATTGCCATCTTTCCAGCATTTGGCAGCCCCATCTTAAATATAGAAGGTTACTCCAACCTAAGAAAATACGTCATTGCTCCCTATGACCGTAGATATCAGTACGTGTTTAATTAATTTCCTTCACAGAATTGCTTATTCAATTTATTGTGTATTATATATGCGTTAATTAATATACTACTCTGTGGAATGGAATTGCAATTTACATGTAGATTGTGGCAAACGTTCCTAGTGGCTTTGGTAGTGTACTCTGCATGGGCATCTCCCTTCGAGCTAGCTTTCAGAAAACTGTTAGTTGGGTCGTTGTTGAGCGTTGATCTTCTTGTTGATGCCTTCTTTGCAGTTGATATAATCCTTACTTTCTTTGTGGCTTACTTGGATACATCAACTTATCTTCTTGTCGACGACTACAACAAGATTGCTCTCAGGTTTGTATATATACCATCTACTTGTTAGATTGATTAAGTGAGCTTAATTATTGTGTCTTCTCTATAATCTCTATTTAAAAGATCTTTGTACTTGTAATAAAATTGTAATAAACAGAATGAAAACCTAATTAGTTGTACATGGACGTAGATTGTAAATTGACAACCTAATTACGTTAAATTTTGTATTATTTATTTTCTGCAGTTGATTCGTGATAGTGTGTATTGCTTTCGCTTGCGTTTTTTACCATCACTACTTTGACGTGTATATGGGGAAGTTTTATTATTTTACAGTCTTAACTCTTGATTTGTATAGTCTCCTGCATGTACCCTTTATTTATTTAGTTTAAATGAACATATTTTTTAATGGAAGACTTTTTGCACTTTCACTTCAACAGGTACGTAAAAAAGTTGCACTTCACCATGGATCTAGCCTCCACTCTGCCAATTGAGCAGATATATCAAATTCTGACGGGCAAGCCAACCAAAAGTGAGGTATTTGGTTTCCTAGTTATGCTAAGACTCTGGCGATTGAGGCGTGTTAGCGAACTCTTCGCAAGGTACATTCACAAACGAAGTGGATTTAGAACGAAAGAAAAGGCAACTAACGAAAATAAAAAATCAAATTTATACCTCTTCCTTTTTTTTTGTGGGAAATACATCTTCCTCATCCTTATTGAGGGAGTAAATTGCAAAGATATATAATTGGAGTATAAGAGTCTGTTATTTGATATAGAAAATATTAGTTTGATAACTATAAATTAAAAGGTATTAGTTTAAAACTGTAATTTGGTCAATAGGTATTTATATGTTGACAATCCTATACTATTTACAATTTGAGAGAGAAATATTTTTTTTCTGAGATGAAATAATTTTGAAATTATATTGTATCACATCACATTTGTAAACTGATCTCTTTCAATTTACAATTATCAAATTAACATTTTTCATAATCAAATAACACACTCCGATTATATATTTTCACAATTTACTCCCTAAAAAAAATAACATTTTCCTTTTAAAATTGTTCAAAAAATTATTTCTCTTTCCATATAATTATCAATATATCAGCACTCATTTGATTATAGACTTTGTAAATATTAACTCTAAGGATTACTTATAAGTAAATTATATACTAAGACTTTAAATGGCCTTATGAACCAACTTCTAAATAATTAATAAACCTAAACTTTATGTAAGTCAAAGGATCTCAGTCTTTAAATAAACAAATAAGTATGCAATATCAAAACACTATTTGTCTTCAATTAATCATTGTGTAAAAATTATTGTACTCAAATTAATTATTAATATAAACAAATTTCAATATACCAGGGAAAGTAAAATAAGGAAAGTGTAGATAAGATCATTCAGTGGTGATAAAAAGTGACAAAAAGAAAGATAAAGAAGAAGAAGGAATGTGAAATAGATGTTTGTAGATTATACAAGTATTATCAATTATCGATTAAGCAAAATGGAATGGCTTATATGATCAGTATTTCCTATTTGTAACTGAAACTGCAAACTGTTTTCCAGGCTAGAAAAAGACATACGAATAAACTATTGGGCAACAAGATTTTGCAAAGTTATATGCGTAAGGAAATGTCTAAATCTTTTCTTTTCAATACAAAAAAAATTCCTAAAATCAATGTTAAAAAATAATTAGTTGCTATAATAACTAAATTAAAAATTATTTTAAAGATTAAAAAATTTATTAATTTTTAAATTAATTTTTATTATAAATAAATAATTTTTAAATTTATATCCAATTAACTATCAAGGTTTTAATTACCAATTATTTATATTTTAAATTTGGTAGAAAAATCTTAACAGCTAATTAGATATCCATTTAGAAACTATTTATCGATAATAGAAATTAATTTAAAAATTAAATTTTTTTTAATATTTAAAATAATGTCTAATTTAGTCAATATAATAATTAATTATTTTTTAAAAAATTGATTTATTTTCAAAGATTTTCTTTTAGTTATTTTTTTTATTAGTAAGTCGGTCCATGCTTTCCATTTGATTTGGTTTATGACAGGTTACGCTATTTGCAGCGCACTTCGCAGGCTGCATGTTTTATTGGTTGGCTGTCCAGCACAAAACACCGAACAACACATGGATAGGAAACAAAACACAGGATTTTCATGAATTGGGCATCGGGTTGGGTTACACGTATTCTGTGTACTGGTCTGTTGCAACCCTTACCACAGTTGGATATGGAGATTTTTATGCAGTGAATTTAACAGAGAAGCTTTTCTGTATTTTCTACATGCTCTTTAACATCGGCCTCGGTGCATATGTAATTGGAAACATGACAACTTTGTTGGTTCATATCTCTGTCCGAACCTTTGCCGTGGTAAGTGTTACGAGGACTTCCATGCTCATTTAACTCTTAGCTTTACATTTCATAACCTTGGCATATCAAATCAAACCTAGCATAACATAAAAAGGAGTTATAAAGTGGTTGCAAAAATAAAAGTAGGTGTTAAATGATAATTTACCATGCCAAAAACTAATACACTTACCTCCAGGCTTCACAGAGGGATGTCTTCGACAAAATATTACAATATGCAAACAAAAATAGACTCCCAGAAGGATTAAAGGAGCAAATATTGGCACACATGCAATTGAAGTTCAAGACTGCAGAGTTGCAGCAAGAAGTGCTGCAAGACCTACCTAAAACTATAAGATCCTGTATTGCTCAGCATCTTTTCAAAAACATTGTTGAAACAGCATATTTATTTAAAGGAGTTTCTGATAATTTTATCACCCAGCTGGTAAAACATCTTGTTTTATTTCTTCACTCTTTTTCTTCTAGGTAGCGATTGAAGAGATTCTGAACAACTCAACACTAACTAAATTTGAAATCATGACACTAAACAGGTGTCAGAAACGAAGGCAGAATACTACCCATCTAAGGTTGACATTATCTTGCAAAATGAGATGCCAAAATATTTTTACATCTTGGTATCTGGGTCACTGGTAAACATCTATTGCTTGTTCAAATCATGCCCTTTGTACAAGGTTTTACTGCTAACTAACTGAACTATTCCGCAGGATGTGTTGATATACAATACTGGGTCCGAACAGGTAAGATAAGATCTACCAAGCAATTAATTTAAGGGAATATGTAACATATTCAAAACAAAGTAAAGAGGTAATAACTCCTAGATACCTAGTGAATGGAAAGAGTTGTGCATAAACCACTACAAAGCAACACGCCAGAGAAAATGTTTCAACTTTAAAGAGGATAAAATATTAGTCTCATTTGGACAAAAGATGTAATAGTGTAATTGATTTGTATCTGAAAACGGGGAATCCTTGTATTAAACATTAGATATAAGAACATCTGAACTATAGAGAATAAAAGAATCTCATAGACCGCACGACATTGACAACTAGTGCGTAACCGGAGTAGAAGTCATTTTGGAAGATCAAGTTTCTTCACAAAATAAGAAGTTTTTTCTAATCTTCTAGCTCTTTCCGATAACCTGCCGAAGCAAGCACCTCAAATTAAGTGTAGACTCGTTACTTTGCCAAAAAGAACATCTTCATCAGAATCGTAAATCGAACAGGTGGTTGAAATCGGAAATAAGAGACTCAAGGGTACCAACAAGAAAAAATTTAGAGTACTAATAAAGAGAATGAAATAATAATGATTTAAAAGAAGTATCTATGTTTCTGCACGGATAACAATTCTCGCATTGCTTGACTGAGCTCATGAAAGCTTTTTCAGTTTTTATTCGAACTTGAATCTGGAGACATGGCAGGAGAAATAGGCGTGATGTTTAATATTCCACAACCTTTTACAGTGAGAAGTAGAGGGCTCTCCCAGGTCATACGAATCAATCATCATCACCTCAAGCAGATGGTGCAACCATTTAGTGACGATGGGAAGGCAATCATGTACAACTTTATTCAGGTTTGACAGTTCACCATCAACTGATTAATTAATTTGCTCACTTCAACATTAACCAAATATCATTGTGCATTCATTATATCCAAATTTTGTACACGCCAACATGCTCATACATTTCCAAGCTGATGTTGGTTGTTCTATTCTCAGTATTTGAAGGGCCTCAAAGGCAAGGTGCTAGAAGAAATATCGTGTGTACCAGAATTGCTGGGTGACCTTGAGGTATTTCTTTAATTTTGAATTTCAACCATCAAAACTTATGACTGACTGATCTATTAAGAAGCATAAACATTTAATTAATGTGCAAATAAAGAATATAAGAAAAGGATGCACATAACTCCTTGGATGGTAAACGTTGAGTTCGCAGAGCTAAACCCTTAGGCAAATTTATATACAATTAGCAGACGAGAGAATAATGACTGCCACAAATACAGAATTCTGCCAGGAAGTCCCAAAGCTGCTTTAAACCATGTCTCTGAGAAAAGGATATATTGGATAAATTAAGAACAGAAGAAAAGCCCACTAAAAATAGAAAACCTCCCTTCGAATACCCTCTCTTTGTCATCTTTCCCTAAAGGAACCTTAAGGTTGCCTGGTGATGCCTGGATAATTCTCTCTGTGAATTGAACGTATGTACCGTGGAGATAAATGTTAACATCTCCAATATGATTTGATTATATTATGTGTGATGAACTAACTCAAAAGCTCCCCGAAAGAATAGGGTGATAGCACAAGAATAGTTTTATATTACATCTCAAGCATTATATATCATAGATCGGCAAATGAATAAAGAATTCCTAAATATATAGTTTACACTCCATAAAATAGAATTTGTCACAGACAAATAAATCTATCATAATTTTGTCCACATATTTACGCATAAGAAATCCAACAGTATACTCTTTAAATTCCTTTCCGAACACATTATTTTGTAGTGAACACTGGTTTTTAAACTATATGTGCTACTAGTAATCCAAATGTACATATGTGAATCGCTTCATATATGACGAACACTGATTTTTGCAGCATCTGACACAAAATGAGGGTACACTCGATGAAGATTCCAGATATCAAGATCCATATAAAAAAGGTAGGCTTAATCCAGTATCTAGTTACAGCAATACGAAATGGTAGAGGAATTAGAAAAATAGAATCATTAGACAATCGGGGGTTCTGTAAAACACAACCCAAGAAACTTCATGTTCATTTCTGTTTGTGGGTATGGATGTTGATTTGTTGACATCACGAACAATGTAACATTCTCTTTTCGTTCCTTATTTCTCTTCATCTCCTTCTTTTCTGGGAATGAAGCAAGGCACACACTACACAAGATTGCCCCTTGGTAACCAATCTTCGGTCATGCATGAAAACACACAATTCCTTCTTATAGCAAACAGATATATCTCCATTACGAATAAACCAGCAAGTTGCAACATTAATTCAGTTTGACAAACAACTTGAACTCCACAAGATAGTCAGGAACCTTTTGATATCGAAATGTCACCTAGGTTGGTCTATTCGTGTTCATTGCTTGATCAGTGTCCAAAAAAATCAAAATGCTATGGAATTCAAGTTTTTCAGAGGATTTGAGATAAATGAAATCATGCTACTTACCTGAAGTACCGGCATAGGTTCATGCTACTTACTAATTGCAGGAAAAACAGGAAATTACAAACCACTGTCAAGCCCAGTCCCCGTTAGAGTTAAAATCCACGGACACCATCCCAATGAAAACAAAATGGGAAATGGAACAACGCCAAAGCTAATACTTCTCCCAAATTCGGTTGAAGATATTTTCAGAGTTGCAGGTATGATTACATTCAACATGCATGCAGGCATCCAAAAGATTCTCAGTGTTTAATGATTAAATGATATCAATAATAGAAAATAACCTAATCACAATATAATCTGAAACCCCTTCTTTGCCCGCATTCCACACAGACAGGGCTCACTATTTAAAGCCTTTACGTTCAGCAACAGAAATATATTGAACAATGAAATTATATGGATTTCGCTCTTGTATTCATAGAACTACACATATTGAGGTAACAACAAATTCAATAGCATAACTAAGTTGATTGGAGTTTTGTGTACGCAGAGAGAAAATTCGGAAAAAGAGGAAGCAAAATTCTCATGGCTGACGGCTCAGAAGTAGAACAATTAAACGCGCTAAGGGAGAATGATGAGTTATATATCCTCTAATGATCAAACTAAACAGAGATTAACATTATGCTCTGCTCATTTTGATACGTACGCGTTTCAGGTGCCAATCTACTTAACCAAGCAAGATATATGGGATACAATGTATAAAAATGAAATATGTAGAATGATACCTAAAGCATTTTACTCTCTGTTGAGCATCTCAAGAACAGCATAAGCAGCTTTTTGGAAGTTATCTCTATCTTCGTTTAAGGCTGTTTTCCTCTCAAGAGCAGAACCTTTGCATTTCTCTATCTCCTCGTCTATAACTGCAGAATTATGATTAATTTCACTGTAAAAAAAGAAACAAATCAAAGAGGATAAAATAATCACAAGTTTTAACCGAAATCATACTGAAAAAAAGAAACCAAAAAAATATTGATATTCAAAAAGCAATAATGATTAGGAAACTGACGTGATCGTCTTAAACAAGTTCTCCATGATCTCTTGGACTTCATTTGATATCTCTGCACGGTTTAGCAGAACAGTCAGAAATTGAAGTAAACACAACGGGAAAATCGTTAATCGATCGAACCATGCGTTGCTCAGAATTGGATTTCATCAAACACACGAAATCATTATAGTTCATTACAAGTGAAAGGTCGCATCGCGTCACGCGTGGTTTGAATTAACAATTAGGTTTTTGCATTTGCAGAGATTGTTAATCCTCGAGTTTCATGAATGCGGGTGAATTATTACAATGGAAACTGGAATTGGCGGTTACGACTCACCGTAGATGAGAGAAGAAAGGTGATTTTCGGATTCTGCTTCTGTAGGTATTGCCTCTGAGGACGCCATGGATGCGAACGTTGCTTCGAGCGAAATCACAAACAATACGCGCGCTTTGACTTCATTTTCAAAACTAATATTATATATAAACACACACAGAGAGGTTAAAAAAGGAAATTACTTTATTTAACAGAGTCTTTTATCTTTTTACCCATCTTTATTTTCTTGAGCCCACCTTGTCTACTTGGTAGGGCCATTGCATTCTGCACCTCCTACTTTAAACACTTACCTTCATGGATGTGGTGAAAAGATAAAAGCGCTCTTTATTTTTATTTATGAAATGCATTTTGGATCTATGTTCTAAAATAGATTTTTAGATTTGAAAATGCATTTTGGAAAATTCAATCCAAAATGTTTTTCTTTCTATAAAAAAAAAATAGTAAGAATTGAAGTCAAAACAAAATAAATAATAAACAAGCATTATCTCAATCGTCAGTAGTGGTAATATATGTGTATAACTTCAAATATTTGGGTAAATATTTGCATCCAACTATCATAAGATGAAGACTATTGGGGTAAGAGTATGTAGACCATATTATGTTTATAGTTAATGTGGGTAAACTATCTTGCAATTTAACTTAAGTAATTGGGAATATGAATATAAAATATGACCACACACATTTGAAAATACCTTAACAAAATGTAAATTATACACGTGTCCAATTCATATACTCAGTGAAGATTGACTGACATTCATGGGAGGCTTACTTCATAATGGGAATATCGTCATATTAGTTTCAATGATAAACACACTACAACAACATTATATCTACTAAGACATCATGTTTGTTAGAGAAATTTAAATGGATAATCATATTTCATCAGTGCAAAATACATATTATTACAACAAACTATTAAATCGATCAAATGAAAACTGATGTAAAGTATCACACAACGGCATTTTTTCAATTTTTGGCATAAATATTACATGGATTGTACTGACATTTGAAGTTCATCTTACGCACCCATTGAAGTAAGCCATCTCGCATTCCAAATATCTACACAAATACATTACAATATAAGTATATCTCATTCACACATTTTTTATACAAATGAATGCAAATATAATTATCCCATCTATTGTAAAAGGTCGAACGTAGTCTCCTCCAATCAGTTCATCTTTAGATGCCACAAGCCTCATTATTTTTGGCTCATACATATCAAACAACTTATCTACTTCATCGAATATTTTGCTTTACATTTGTGATTTCATCCCTATTCAACAATCACTATTAAAGTTGTGACTATGCTTAGTACACATCAATGTAATACATTAAATTTTCCATTAACAAAAATTAATTTAATATTACATAACTTATAAAAAATTAAAACTTCATTTCAAAAATTCATAAATATTAACATTTGAATCCGTAATATAATTATAATTATGTATTTCACATTATACAATTCATAATCCATATTTGTAATATAGAATGTAGAATTCAAAATACAAAAGTATATTTATCATATATATAAACACGTATTTTAAAATATAATTATATATTTCAGAATTTACCATCTAAAATACATTTTGAAATATATATTTTGTATTATGAATTATATATTTTTAAATACAAAATGTTGTCTTCAATTTCTAGATATAAAAGTATAACAAGAAAAATAAAACTCATCAAAATCACACCACCAATCACAGTACAACACAACCATATTTATTATCACCGGTCACCATTAAGCACCACTCACCACCACACAAACCCTCTTCAAAGTGAAAACCAAACATATTCAATCCTCGTTGATGCTTTATCTAGAGAAGGTAAAATTGAAATTCGAAATCTTATGAAAGTGCACGTTTAAAGTATCGAGTGCGGAATGCAATGCCTTTCACAATGTTCTTTAAGCCCGTGACAAAATTTAGTTTTTATCATTACAAAATAAATATTTTAATTTAATCCCTTATTTTCATATTTTTTTATTTTAATTCGAGATCCCACATTGACTAAGTGGTTGCAAACCTCACCTATGAACCGGTTTTATGGTGTTAATTAGACTTAAAGTTCACTTTATAATATGGTATTAGAGCCATTTCGAACATTTTCTAAGGATTGTTTGTTGAACTTATCAGGTCACCCGTTATCATACCGTTGTCGGATCATCCATAAAGTGTCATTTCACGTCAATAACGATCCGATAGCGGATCACCTGATAAGCCACTTATATACAATTAAATGCATAATCTTTAGTTGACATGAGATCTCTAACCATTAATTATACACTTATTGAGATAAAGTTACTGTTTTTGCAATAAATAATTTAAACAAAGTTCTTAGAACAATTTAAAAGGTTTTTTTCTTCTCCCTTTCCTTAACAAATAAGGTATTTAAATTCCGACCTCGTAGCCTTCTTGTCCTTAACCGAAGATGGAAATAAAATAGTCTACTTTCCGCCAAATAGTTTAATTCGAGATTAAGTACTAAAAACAAAATTATATTTCTGGCAGACAAATCTGTGGCATTTGGAACAAATCTAATAAATTAGTATTAAACAGAAAGATTACTTGAGTGGTATTCCATGTTCACGTGTATTCATAACTTAACCAAGAATTTTTGGGTACTTGGGAACATAGGAAGCCTCACTAGACGATACAGAAAATGGTAGTGCCAAATATTTAACAAACCAAAACATTAGACTATAGAAGATGATGACGGCAAAAACTAGTTTTTCTTTTTCAATTTATGAAATGGTTGCTAATAGATTAGTGTTTATTTCGTGTCATTTATCGAATCTGTCGGATAAAGGACCAACATGTTTATGTTTGTTTAGTATCGAAATAATGTAGGACTCCTTTTGTTAATCATTATCTTAAGAAATTGATTGCTTTTGTTTTAAAATATAAAGTAATTCTATTAAGTAGACGTGTTTTATTGACATGTATTTAATACACTGGACATTAAAAAATCATTAATACTTAAATGTCTTATGCTTTTAAGAATATGATAAACAACTCTCTTAAGACCATTGGCCTTTTAAATTAGCTTTTTACACCCAAGTTGGTCTAATCAAGATATTTCTAATATTCTTTTGTAAGTATTCTATGTATTCTTTTTTTTTTAATAAATCTTATATTTTATTATTTAATATAAGTCTCTTAAAAAATTCTATTAAGCATTAATTTTTTCAACATTAATTAATTTATATATATATATATATATTTCTTAAATAACTACCAATCATCATCATTTATCTCATTTCATTTATGTATATTATCAACTATTCATAAATATGTATATTTCCATCTTATATAACACGATATAAAACATTATAATATAATACAATTATAACACATTTGAAACTTTAAAAAAGAAGTTTAAAATATGTAAGCCATGTTAAAAAATATTAACATATTGTTATATTGTTTAAATGATGTTATCCAATAAAATAGATGATGCATAGATAGTCTTTCTACTCAAATTATAAGTGGATGTTAGAGTGATACTCTGTTACTTAATTAAAAAAATTTAAATTAAGTTATAAACCTTTTTTATCATCAAATAATTAAATAAATAAAACAGATCATTTCAGAGATACTTTAACTCTTATACAAAATTCACACAACATTCCTACTTTACTAGATACATTTTACCAGTTAAACTTTAAGTTTTTTTAGCTAAGCCTTTCAATAAAATTTAGCACAAAAAAAAATTAAATTACTAAATATTATCATAGGCACTAGCTCTATCAAACCTAAATCCTTAGGTCAAAACAAAACAAAAACCAATAAAAAAAACTGATCCAAATTACAACAAAATATAATGTAGATTCAGTTATTGTGCAGTATTTATCATTCATAAATATTTACACCTTAGGTCAACCTTTATATTAAGATGTTTTAAACCTATATTTTGTTTGAGAAAAATTAATCTTGCTTAAACAAAATATGCAATTTACAAAAGTCCAAAACTTCCACCAACCAATTGTAATGTTAAAGGTTTCTTTGTTTTACTTCATACAAACATGTTCAACTAAGAATATAATTATATATTTTATTATAATGAGATAAAACTTTCACCAATAGATGATGCTATGATAGTCTCTCTACTCAAATTAATTATAAGTGGATGTTAGAGTGATACTTCGTTACTTAGTTAAAAAAGTTCAAATTAAGTTCTAAATTTTTTTTTATCATCAAATAATTAAATAAATAAAACAGAACATTTTAGAGATGTTTTAACTCTTATACAAAATTCACACAACATCTCTACTTTACTAGATACATTTCACCTGTTAAACTTTAGGTTATTTTTAGCTAAGTCTTTCAACAAAATTAGCGTAAGAAAGCAAAAAATTAAACTGCTCAATATAGGCACTAGCTCTATCAAACCTAAATCCTTAGGACAAAACAAAATAAAAACACAATAAAAAATTAATCCAAATTACAACAAACTATAATACATATCAAGTTATTATGCAATATTTCTCATTCATAAATATTTTCACCTCAGGTCAACCTTTATACTAAGAAGTTCTAAACCTATATTTCATTTAAAAAAAAAAATTAATTAAACAAAATATGCAATTGACAAAAGTCCAAAACTTCCACCAACCAATTGTAATGTTAAAGGTTTCTTTGTTTTACTTCGTACAAACATGTTCAACTAAGAAGATAATTATATATTTTATTATAATAAAATACAATTTTCACCAATTATCACTACTCCAATATCAAACCAAAATTAAAACTATCACAACAATTTTCAAGCAAAATGTCATTCTAACTTATCTGGAACCTAAGAACCAATTCCACGTTTAAGGAATAAATAATAATTAAGATTTGAAAAATAGCATATTAATTAACCATAATAACTTATAAAATGTACATTACGTCCACGTGGAGCTCAATTAAATATTTTGGTGAAAAAAAATACAAATTTTAAGAGATATAACATGGGTTAAAAACTAAAGAATAAGACAATGATTAACTAAAACTTATAAAATAGAGTGCCTCTTACCATGAAAAAACTCATTTAGTTTTAAATATTCTAATTATAAATTATAAAAATCATACCAAAATACTTTCTTTTTTACAATTATCTTCCAATTTCTCTTACTAATATCCTACAGCTCTCACTTTTTTTTTAGAATTTTCTTTTTATAATAAAAAATATTATTTAAAAAAAATATAAAAATATGGAGAATTAGAAATTTTTGTAAAAACTTTAAAAATATACGTGATTTGAAAAAAAATCATTAAAAATTAATATTATTTATTTGTATTTATCAACTATTTTTGTTAGGATAAATTCTACATAATTTGAAACTATGGAAAGTAAAAATTTGAAACTATGAAAAGTAAAATTAAAGTAAAAATTTGAAACTATGAAAAGTAAAATTTAAGTTTACATTAATTATATAAAATTAATTTATGGGATAAAATTTACTCTCACTTATATATTATAAAATATAATTATTTTTAGTTAATATGTGTATTTAACAAATGTTCCTATTTCGTTACATGTGTTATATTAAGATGAGAGAAGGATGAGTAACAAGAGTATATGTTATATAATTATGCAAATATAATTTTTTTAAGTAAGTTTAACCATATTACTTGAAAACTGAGGATTCTAAACCCAACACTAATTCAATTAACCTGTTTGTGCGTGCATGTGTGTGTACGAATGAAATTTATATATTACAAATTTTTTTCCAAAACATGTGCATAAATATTAAAGTTTATGAAACTGGCAAATGGCATTAAACTGGAATAACTTACAGATTAAGATATGCACTGGTTGTGCCTGAATAATAAACTTGAAAGAAGAGTCTGTGAATGTTATAATAACTATAGTATTTGAAAAATAAAATGTTATATTTAATATACTTAAGTTTATGTAAGAGTAAATGCATGTATTTTAATAATAATTAGAATTAAATGTTGTAAAGGGTGTGAGGTGAAGCTATAGAGCTATAATTGAATGGTTGGAAGATGACTTGTTTTTCACCCATCCAGAAATAGGTCGGCGGAAATAAGGCAAAAAATATTGTGTGTCAGACTCTTAATTAAAACCATGCTTTCGAATTAATTACGATTTGATCCATCAGATAAATACACTTTAATTCCTGATTATTAACTCATTATTTATTTCAAATTTTAAACCATATTGTAAGTAAATATCGATGTTTTAGAGATATATTCATTAGAGGAAAAATAAACAATGAGGTGGAAAAAACATTAAAAAAACATTAGAAAACAAAGAAATAAGGAATGGGTATTGGTGTTCCCCATCCTTTTTATTGATTATAAAGGAAAGTGAATGATTTATTTCTTGTAGGGACATAGATTAACTATTTTTTGTTAGAGTTTAATTGATGTATATTTTTGTTTGTTTAAAATTATATGTTCTATTAGAGTTGTAAAAGTTAATCTCTAGACTCAACAACTTAATATATAATTAGTCAAGTAGGACAAACTTAATTTTCATGTGGGCCACTAATTATGTTGATACTCCAAACAAGTAATAAAGTCAACTTCACCTATTTTTTTTATATTATTTTACATTTAGGTGTGAAAAAAATAAAATAAGTTGTGTTAGTTATTATGATTGTATTGAACTAACATGTTTCCATAAGGTAAAGTTTATATTGCTTCCTTTTTATTTGCTTAATAAAATAATTTGTTTTTTTTGAAATTGGTGAAATTTGTTTTTAAATTTATGTAAAGAGATAAATTTTAAAAAGAATGAATATGGGTAAATTATGTTTACATGACTTCAAATGTGAATAATATTTAAGTAAAGTCATGTTTGAATTATATGATTTTAATAATAATGATGACTTTGTGTGGAGACAACATGATTTTAATTATCCTTATTTTTTTTATTTACACTAAATGTGCACTGGACACCATTTCGATTAAATATTTGTTTTATAAACAACACACAATTTTGGGGTGACAATTTAAAAAAAAAAATGTGAAATTGTACAAAACATCCATGATTGGAAGTGTTGTACAAATTATCCTCATTTGGCACGATGATTTTGGTGTATCATTCAGTTATAAAAAAAATGTTTAATCGAAATTATACCTCCTATACCAAAAATATAAACACTAATTAAAATTGTGTTATTTCCACACAATTTTACCATCACTGTTAAAATCGTGTAATCTTAATATAATTTTATTTAAAAATGGTTAAAATTATGTTTTGATAATATGATTTTGAAATTGTGTTATATAAATAGGACTTACCGTTGGAGATCCCACATCGACTAGAGATAAGGAACATTTCATAATATATAAATGGGTGCAGACCTCAACATTATGAGCCGGTTTTATGGGGTTGAGTTAGACTTAAAGTCCACTCTTTCGTAATATGGTATCAGAGCCATTTCGAGCCTATCCTAGCGAGTATTTGTGGGTGCAAACCTCAACCCTATGAGCCCGGTTTTATGGGGTTGAGTTAGGCTTAAAGTCTATTTCGTAATACTTACATACTCATAATTTTTTAAAAATTTACTCTTTTACATATTTAAAAAACAAATTTAACCGTTGATATTGGATATCTACATATACATATTTAAAAAAAAAACCGTTAATTACATAGTTGATATTGGATATGTACATGATTCAAACTTTGATTTTATGGCTTTGTGTACGTGTCTTTCAAGAAAAAAAAAAGAAAAAAAGAAAAAATATATGTGTGTACCTGTTAACAATAAATTCATATGATTATTAATTATCTTAGTTGGCTCAAGTAAAGGATTAAGATCTAAAATCCCCAAACAGTGTGACACCAAAACTTTCAAACTCTTTAATTGTCTTCAATATTGTGCCTTTCATCACGGTAAATGAATGGTTAGGTTTCAACGTTTTTGGGGTGAGTTTTGTTCCTTTTTAAGGAAAACTTTTAGACTAGGTTAAGAATAGACTTATAAATGGAATTGACAAGGAGGTCAAATCATTAATCAACAGCCTTAATGATTTAGCTAGATGAGAAACTTTATCAAAGGAGGTTGACTAACAAAGAACAATGTTTTTTCTTATAAATAAACAATTTGGAAATTTCAGAAAAGCTACACTGTCAAAAATTTAAAATTGTAAGGGTTGAGACAAGTAAAATTATAACTTTCATATATATTCACTCTTGTATCAACCCTTGAAGGAAAATAAATCATATCACCAATTCATTATCAATTAAAAGCGGATTAAGATGTTAATGACAACAAATAAAAAAACTGTTTTTAATCCTCGTTTAATTAGGTTGACCAACAGATAATAATCACTTTTAATTTAAATAATAATCTTTAATTAGTCTCTTATATTTGGAGTTAAAATAACAGTATAAAATTGTGGTGAAATAGGAGTGAGAAATAAACTTTTATAATTATGAGATTTTGTCTTATATTAAAAAAACTTCTTTTATTAACTAGATATAAGTATGAATATTTATAATATTTATTTTTTTAAATTGAATTTTGTTTTTGTTTGGAGTCAAGAAAGTCTCGTGCTCTTACCATGTATATGTATAGATTTAGAGTTTAGGGTGTAAGGTTTAAGATTTAAGATTTAAAGTTTACATTTATTTTATCCATAATATTACGTACATGCAAAAAGTTCATTTGATCTTGGGTAGTTAAATGTAATAAATGCTTAATAAATATTGGTCAATCTATTTATAGGGATGAGTTAGACTCTTATATTTATAAATATGTATTAACACAATTTTTGTTATTAATATTCTAACACTATGTATGATTTTTTTTTTCTAATCCACTTTTAATTTTCTCATGAGATGTTAGAGTGTCAATTTAGTTGTTCGTGATCGAGAGTAGTGTATCGATCGGTACTGAACAAGTCAATCTCGACTAAGGTGACCGATCGCCTGAGCCAAATGACACATCAAGACCTGTAATAAATAATAGTAACGGCATTTACAATAGCATTTAATGAGTCACATTCATATCCTGAAATATGCGGACGAATCAGTCAACAATTGATTAACTGAAATTTGCACATCCTTATTAATTAGGGATTCGATACATGTTAGTTAATATCTCATATCCGACTCATTACCATAAGAGTCCATAACTAACACTATAAATAAAACCTTCTGCGGAGGTGTAAGGTACGTTTTTCATATTCTACCACAATACACTTAAATCATAGCATTGACTTGAGTGTCGGAATGCAATCGCAGGTATCCAAAACATCAATAGCGAAAGTAGAAAACTTGAAGAAACTCAAAAATTACCGACACATCAGCAATTGTACAACAAGTTTCAAGTATTATCTAGGCCTCTCTTTATCCACATAGGTACAAGTAGAAATATAGACATATATGAGAAACAGATAATAAATTATTGTTTTTCTCAGGAAGAAAAATAACTTTTGAAATGTATGTAAAGGGAGCTTTCTGAAAAAATGACGTTGCAGAAGTATACTCCAAACATTTATGCAGAAAGAAAACTAGGTTAAGTAACGAAAACTCCAGCAAGAAACCTCTCTTATTATATTCTACTCTGAAAGAGTGAGTGATGGTCCATGGTCAATGGTTGAGAAGAAGTACGTATGAAAGACAAAATATACGGAATGGGTCATAAAGTATTATTGATTAAGCTTGAAATATTATAGAGTACATAATTTTTGTTGTGCATTAGCCTCGCAGACGCAACAAGATAGGGTCCCTTGTCACTATAATTAGTAGCATGGCTAGGGTTCTAGCTACTCCTTTCATAACTTTGATTCGTCAATCGATTCACCGCATGCGTGCATCTTCATGTGCAATGCATCATCAACCATGCATTCTTCTTCGATCAACTTCCCCACACCTTACCAATTAAATGCTCCTGCCATCATAAATACACCCATTTAATATATATATATATATATATATATATATATATATATATACTTCTTTATCTTTCTTTTCTCTTTTACTCTTGATATTGACTACTCTTTTTAACTTTCCCCTTTTATTTCGCTTTTAAACGATCTAAATACCACATATAAGTGAAAAATAAATAATTATGTATTTTGTTGTTCAGTTGAAGTGAAAAGAAAAAAATTATTTTAAAATGAAATTTGAACAAGATCTCTCTTATCTCAAAGTGAGGTTTATTCCTTTTATTTTTATTTTTTTCTCTACTTAGATTAGCAATAGAAAAATGAAAGTAATATAAATTTGTGTTTAGGAAAAAAATAGTAATGGTTTGTTTGAATTTATTAAGGAATATATCAGTTAATATTAGTTATTATAAGACTTAATTAGTTATTAAAGAAATTATTTATCAGTTATTATATGATATAATTTGCCTGATCAAGTCGGTTCTCTCTTTTATCCCTTTGTTTTACCTATCTCTTTTCAAAATGCCTGTTGGGGTGGCAAACGAGATAGTGAGTATTCAAAAAAATTTCATGTGGGGTTGGGGCTCTGATGGAAGAAAGGTAGCGTGGCTTCTTGGAAAAAGGTGTGTGAAGCACGGGAGGATGGAGGGCTTGGCGTCATTGACTTAAGGATTTTCAACTTGGCTTTACTCGGTAAATGGGTTTGGCATCTGGGGTCGGATAAGGGTGGTTTGTGGAAGGAGGTAATTGACTCCAAGTACGGCGGCTGGAGAAATTTGAGAGAGGGAAGGGGAGGAAGTTCATAATCCCTGTGGTGGAAAGATTTAAGGGAGGTGTGGAGCTTAGAAGGGTGGGGTCAAAATTTTGAAGATGTCGTGGCTTGGAAGGTGGGTAATGGGAAGGAAGTTATGTTCTGGGAAGACAATTGGATGGGTAGGGGGCGTTGAAAAGTGTTTTCCCGAGACTGTTTTCACTTAGTGTCTCAAAAGCTTCCACGGTGGCAGAGGTAGGGGCTTGGAACAACAATGTTTGGGTTTGGAAGTTTGGTTGGAGAAGGAATCTTTTTGAGTGGGAAAAGAATTTAGTG
>Ga0123342_1000560_pt1 | contig 59201 bp, 33 predicted proteins | sample Turbeawhitnodule_FD_89960 | JGI IMG/M metagenome (GOLD analysis project Ga0123342, IMG submission 89960) | Root nodule microbial communities of legume samples collected from Mexico - Turtle bean Mexico white nodule | ecosystem: Host-associated > Plants > Roots > Nodule | place: Mexico: Nepantla... | reverse complement strand
TATATATTGAAATTATATTTTCATATATTAAAAATATATATATATATATATATATATATATATATATATATATATATATATATATATCTAAGAGTTTGACCAATTAATTTGTAGCCTTCTTATGTGAAAAGATATAAAATGAATCTAAAAACCATGAATGAAGAGAAATAAATCCAAATCAAAGAGTGAAACTGAAATAAGAGTGTGCAGAAAAAACTGAGGAAGTGATGAATACCTGCAAGCCTGAAGCAGTTTCGCATTCTCTCTCATCGAGACGATATTCATGCATAACCCAGTTTGTGCGAGAGCCATGGGGTGCTCTTCCTCGATAATAAACTAGGGTTTTCTTCATACCCACAGATCGAGCCTTCGAATTCACTTTCCTATCCTTCCCTGTGGCCTTCCAATACCCAGATTTTGTTGCACGGTTTGTTCTTGATCCATTTGGGTATTTTCTATCACGAGGACTGAAGAAATACCACTCCAAGTCCTTCCCCGGTAACAATGATTTCCCTGTAATTTAAAAATATGTATTCAAATTTAATTTCAGTATTTTCACAAGAACTCCCAGTAAATTTTCATGTAAATTCTAGCAAAAGTTGATGATTATTAATGTTTTCCCTATAGTTCATGGTCCTCACGTCAAATCTTAAGGTGGTATAAAGCAAAGCGCAATGGGAGAATGATCAGAAAACGTGAAGAAAAGTATATTGCATGGGAGTGGTGTATAAATGTACTATATATTATATCATGTATAATGCAATGTAATCCTTTTCTTTAGCATACGCTTTTTGACTTGGGAATCTACTGTTGTCTCATTACTAAATCTTGACCATCACAATAGGAACCCTAAAGGTGAAGGGACCATCTTCTTTGGAATTCTTAAGTACAGTCCTTTCCACCATATATCACAGAAGATATTTTATCACAAAGTAGAAAAAATATACTTGACCAAAAAAGCAAGTATGTGTTTGATCACACTGAATAAATATCAGAAGGAAATCGCACCTATGCGCGTCCCACTTTTTTAAGAAATAGTGTTTTTGACTGTTAAGTTCTGCAAAATCATTATAAATAAGAAAAATAAATAAAAGCTTCTCTTCATGATGTTAAAATTTGTTCTTCATCATTGTGAATTTTCTTTTCTATATTTGATCTCTCCAAAACAAACCCTACTCGCAAAAAAAAAAAAGAGTAGGAGATGCATATATCCATGCATGAGATATATATAATGAAAACATGTTGAGTACAAGCTGAGGAAGAATGTAATTAATTGATTTTACCTGGTAAGTCCCATGGTTCACACTTGTAGAGATCAACTTCAGGAATGATTTCCAACTCAATCTTTCGGCCATTGATCTTCCTTTTAAGGTAATAAGCAACAAGTTCTTCGTCAGTGGGGTGGAACCTAAAACCGGGAGGCAAAACAGGTGCCATCTGTATACTTTGGACCTTCTTCTTCCTCTTAACTTATCCTCAACAACTGGGAATATAGACACTATAGATATGAATGAGTGCAGAAGCTTCAATCCCTGCCATGCACAAAATTATAACAGAAAAGCAACATGTTAGGAAATTAAAGCAAGCATACATAACTTTGTTTATATACAAAGATGACAGACATATACAGTTATAACTGAGAGAGAGGAGAATAGACCTTAAGGAAGAAGAAGATCCAAAGGCAGAAAGTGGGAGAGACAAAATGAAGAGAGGGAGGAGAGGCAAAGATGGGTGTGGAATGTGGGGCTTGCTTGGGGTTTTGATAAAGAGGACAAAAAGAGAATTGAAGAGAGAGAAGATTGGAAGAAAAACAAAGTTGATGAATGGGCCCAGGGTTGTGTCATCCTTTCATCTCTTTTTCTTTTTCAACTACTTTTTATTTGTTTTTTTGATCAAATGCATGGATTCCTGTTATCTTTCATATCAAGTTTGAACTACTACTAACCGTATACTAATTAATTATGAATATATATACATATATGTATATGTATGTGTATGTATATGTATGTGTATGAGGGAGAGAGATGATTTTCTTGTCTTCTGCACCCATTGATCCTATGCTTCTTGGTTGTTCTTTCTTGGATTCTAAGTTTATCCACCTACATGCAACTAGCTACCGTAGCTGCATCATCTCACCCTAGGAGTATTCCAAAGAAGGAAACTTAGAAGAAAAACAACCTACGACGGCTGTTCTTAACTGAACAAACGGTTCTACCTTTCACATTTGTTGCATGTCAATCATTTTCTAAACTTACAATCATTTCAATTAATCTATTGAAAATTTATTTTACCATCGATGAACTTGTTTTTGGAGAGGAAAAAGAATTAACTAAAAAATTCAAGGACACCATAAAAAAACAAATTGATCAAACGATAACGAAAAATCAGAAAATATTTGAAATAGTTAATAAAATAAAATTGTTTAATAAAAACTCGAAAGATTGAAATTTATAAAATACTTAATAAGATTGAGTGTATGAATTGTTAATGCGAGATAAAAAGAAAATTGAAAGTTAGCGTTCATACATACTTTCTACAATTAGTAATATTGTAGATTTAGGAAAATATAAAGAAGGAAAAGTAGAGAAGAAACTGGGTAGAAGCATTAGTTTGAGCACATGGAGAATAAATTAATTAGGTTAAAAGTGGGACCCACGTGGGACCAGCTTTTGCCACGTGAAGGAATTAAGCTATCCACTTGGCATAGCATGATCTCTTATAAGTTATCTCATGCTTTTTCAATCATCTTAAACTACGTTTCTCTCACATGCTTTTTCCCTTTCATGAATGCATCATTTGGTGCTTTTCTCTTTTATGAGTTTATGCTTTCTTTGCTTTTTCTTCCTACTCTCCCATCTAATCTACAACAATTTCATTTTTATTAGTTTATTTCCGTATGTATATATGATTTAAAAATAAGTTTAAGTTTAATTTATTTTTATTTGTAAGATAATAATTATATCTTTTCATGTTGAAATATGTGAGATTAAACATATGATTTATAATCAATCGATAATAAATGATATAATAAACTTAAATAAATTTATTAAATAAATTTTAATATCATATGAAAAAGTGAATTTAAGTATAATTTATTATCATAAAATTGGTATAATTTATTTATTTTTGCAAAATCAAGTAAACATTATTTTTAGTCTATTTAAGATTTTCAAGAGATACTTTAAAATCACGTTTAAATTGTATTTTGACTTCACTCTTGTTCAGATAAGGAAACTAAAATCACCTACACATTGTAATTTAGATGTTTCAAATTATAATAGCTTTTTAAAGGTAGATTTTCCTTACATGAACATGACTTGTTTGTGAAAAAAAGAGTACAAGAATGATGGTTTTAGTCAATTTAAGTAACAAATACAAAAGAATTTTATATTTCAATTCGACCAAAATCAAGTTTTAACTTGAGCTTTAATTAGTGGGATACTTGTTATAACTTATATAAGATAATTTAATTTTTAGAAAAGCATAGCGTTTAATTATATTGTGCATTGAGTAGCATTTGTGCCTCCAAAACACAACCAATTTACCAAAATCATTGACGCATGCATGCATGCAGTGGAAAACTGTGAAAGACACTAACCGATTTCTAGGGAAGGTTCAAACACACAAAAATAAGTTTAGTTAAGCTTTAATCCCTTCAAAAATTTGTAATTTTTTTATTTTATTTTTAATGAGTTAATTCGTATAACATTTTTCTTTACCAAACAATCTTGCATCATTTTTGTTTAACATATTTTGGGAGAAACAAAGTTTTAGAATCAAATCAGTAAGATGTATAACAATGTTGTCATACACTATACCAAACATTATATTATAATTAAATTTCTATAATGAATCTACAATTTGAAGGATACAAAAAATTAGAACATGTATAAATGGATTAAGATTTCATCATGCAAGACAATAATACTAAATGGTTTGTTAATTATGTTTGTGATAGGTGGGGGTGCATTCTCCCACAACAAGAAAACAATACCCATTTGAATTGAGTTGTATACTCTTATAAATATTCTCGATTATTTTCATATTAATTAATTTTTCAAAAAACCTATGCATGCATGAAAAGTATATCTCTGCCCAAAGGAAACGATGATCAGAGTATCTTTTCAGTCTGAAATATGGAATTCTGAGAGCTCAAAAATAGTGAATCACATGGATCAAAATCAGAGCTGTGAATTCAACCTAATCTCAATGGATTAAGCCAACACATTTTTGGGCTTATCCGGATTGTGTCACATGTAATTGTTCTAACTTAGTCCATGATATGAGTCTTCAACAAGTCACTGTTTTTAAAATATAATATAAAAAATTTCATAAAAAAATTAACATTGGAATAATAAGTTAATATAGTATGGTTCATGGAGAAGTCTAGAAAAAGATGCCTAACTTTCACTCTATTTTCTACCAATTCAATAATCAATTCCAATTCAATCAAATATTTTTTTTTGACATTTGAGCCCACACTAATTCCAGTTTCATAATTTTTCAATAAATGGACCTTTACTCTAGCATAAGAAATTTTAATTTTTTTTTATAAAAGTTTAATTGTTAAGTATTATAGATTTTAACTAATGTTCTGTTTATGTGAGTGTAAATGTTTGATTTTATAGCTTTTAAGAATTTTTTTAAATGTTATTTAAAATTTTAAAATTTAGTTTAGAATTCATTTAAAGCTGTTTTTTTCAGTTATTATTATTTTTAAATTCAATTTAGAAATTATTTAAATGCTTGGATCTAAGCAAATTATTTTATAACATCATGAAATAGAAACTAATTTTAGAAATAAAAATTAATTAGTTGCTATAGTGACTAAATTAGAAATCATTTTAGACACTAAAAAATTTTAGTTTCTAAATTAATTTATATTATTGTTAAATGATTTCTAAATTAGTATCTAATTAGCAACCAAAGTTTTAACTACTAATTATTTAGATTATAAATTTGGTAACAAAAACTTTGATGGCTAATTAGATATAAGTTAGAAACCATTTAATAATAACATAAATTAATTTAGAAATCAAAATTTTTTTAGTCTCTAAAATAATTTTTACTTTAGTCACTATAGCAACTAATTACTTTTTTAAAAAAAAAATATTTCTATGGCATGATTTTTTTTAGTGAAAGAATACAATAAGTAAAATATTTTGAAAATCTTTTGAAAAAAAAAACTAGATGGAATCATGCAAACAATTTCAATCTTTACCTTATCTTCCACATTTTCTTCTCTTCCATATTCTCAATTTCTTCCATTTAATTTATAATTCATTTGGATCAAAATAAATAAAAAGGAAGAAAAAAAATAGATTGTGAGAGAGTGAAAGATGACTTAAAAAGTTAGTAGTAGATGTGATCAATGTAATAATTTTTTTTTTTTATATATCTAAAAGATAATTTTTAAAGTTACAAACGTAGTTGAAAAGCACACCCAGATGATATTATTACTCCTTATTTCCCTTATTTTAATTCAAGCCATCATCGTATCAGAGTTGGCTAAAAACTAAAACAGCAAATTCTAATACAATGAGAAAAACCAGTAACAAGGCAGCACCACCATTCACTGCCATGAGGCAAACCAAGCATTCATAGTTCATTAATCAAGTCCTGACATCTTCCTGAAGTGCAGAACAAACTGGTAGACCTTCTCTGGGTCTGGCAGAACTTTGGCAACAGATTCCCTTTGCAAACACCTCTTAATCCAAGCTGAGAACTTTGGTGAATGCTCTTCAATTTTGAAGTCCCCAAACTTCTCATAGGACAAAAACCAAGCTGAATGAGAAATGGCTATGATGTCCACATACCCAAAGCCATCACCACCAAAATACTCCTTCTCCCCAAGAGCTTCCTCAAGATGCTTCAAAACTTCAATGAAGTCCCTAGTCGCCACTTCTCTCTCTTCTCCATTGCTTGCCCACACGCTTCTCCCAGTTTCAAACACCTTCCATGCATACAAGTAACCATCCATAATCATATATACACACAAACAAATTTCAGCACACAGTGAGAATGAGGCAACTAACCTTTTTGTCGATGTAATCAACCCAGAATCTGGCTTGGGCACGATCATAAGCACAAGTTGGAAGCAGGGATTTGGAAGGCCAGACTTCATCAATGTAGCTAACTATGATAGCAGATTCGGCAATAGGTTTGCCATTGTGCAATAGCACAGGAACTCTTTGATGAATGGGATTTGACTTCAGGAGAAGTTCACTCTTTGCCCCAAACAAATCCTCTTCACTGTCTACATGCTTCACCCCTTTCTCTTCCAAAGCAATTTTCACTCTAGCACAAAAGGGGCTAGCCCAGAAGTCCAAAATCTCAACCTGGTCACCCTTTGACATGATATCTTCTTGAATCTGATTTCTTTCCTTTCTTTTGCTTGTTATTTGTTCTGAGGTGACAAGAAAATGTGAGGGAAGTGTAGATTTATAGTGAACAATTATACTAGATGAAGTCTTTGGAATGTTCACAATGCCTACAATGTTATTAGCTTCGTGTAACTCACAATGTTACTATAATCTTCTTGTAAGTGTAAATTTCTGTGTTTTGGTTTCAACAGCCTTTTGGGAGATGTCACTGAAAATTTGGCGTGGGGTGGGAATGGACGTAGTATCAAATGGCCGGCAGAAGGTTAAGTAGTTTTTTTTATGGTTAAAAAAGTTAAGTAGTTATATAATTTTTATAACTTAAAAGGCTTAAATCCATTTTGTTTCCTATACTTTCACACATATGTAATTTTAATCTCTATAAAATTTAAAGGTAGACTTAGTTCTCCAAATTCAATCAATGACAAAAAATATTTCTTAGTGATAAAGACAATTGTTAGCATTTCTCTTTGCATAACTAATTGACTAACAGTTCAAAAATAAAGGCATACTTTGCTTAATTACAGAAAAATTGGACAACCCAAAATTTTGTGACGCAAAGGGAAATACAGAACTGAAACAGCCAATTTTGCAGGGAAACAGCAGTAACATTAATTGGAGTTAAAAAAAACATCGATCTGTCAACAATTACTACACTTTGCACTGGAAAATAGCAATCGAATTATGAAATAAATATGATAAGAAACCGTTTTGTACATTTTATATACAAAAAAAATTGCACCTTCTGATTTTTTCTAGTAAATGTATACCCAACAAAACTAAATTTATCCCTATTGCACGGCATTGGCATTAACTTTTAAGCATACGCACATATGAAGAAAATACTCAGGATTCACAAAGTTGTTAACCACCCAAGAAAAAGGTATATCTAAAACTGGTTCTATCCCTTGAATGCGAACAAATTTGATTTCAGCAATCTCAGCTGCGTTGCAAGATGACCCGGGATCAGATGATCTTTCTCCCTCTTCTCCACTTTGGTTAATGTTTGCATTTCCTTCTATTACAAAGGAATTTTCCGGAAAAAACTCGGGTAATATTCTTTTAACCGCATCATTTAAACTAAAGTATTTACCTGCACGCAACAGACAAATATATCAGTTGAATTGTAGTAAAGTAAAGATTATGCTAACAATAAAATGACAATTTCGATTAATTGCAATCAATTTAGGCAGAGACAGAGGAATGGCAAAGGATGCATGGACACTTCAATACAAGCCATACCCATGAGAGACACGTGCAGACACTCTGAATACAACTAGCTGGCATTTTACAATTTTTTCACTTCTATATTTTGAATTTTTCTACCTTTATAGATGAAAATATCACAATAATTAGAAAAAAAAAATGACTAGTAAAAATATCACATTTCACCCAATATAAGAAAATCCCAAATTTCCTCGCTTTTTGAAACACATTTTACAAAATCTCAGATTTCATAAAATTATTCACTTTTGAATCTTTCAAATAATTTCATAACCCAAATTTGTCCAAAACCATCAAATATTTGCGTAGAAAATATGAACGTAAGGGCATTAAGAAGAACAAAAATACTATTAGCAGACCAAAATCATACATTAATCATTATAAAGGAACAAAAAATGCAATTAACCGTTCAGCAAGAGACGTGTTCTTGTGATAAATGTAGTTAAATTATGTACGTTACGTTGCATCCACGACATGAGATCAGCGTTCTTCTGATAAATGTATACAAGTTATATATGGTATCCTATGATAGTTAAAGGTTGTCACGTCATATTCTATTTGTATCCCACATTGTATCCAAACTTTTTAAACTAATGCATGTTTATCTCTAGTGTGCACTAAGTATCAAATGGTTTAAATCTCGACTCCCATCCCCAAGAGAGAAAAATCTCTGGCAGTAACTAAAATCGTGACAGAAGATATAGCGTTAACAGAAATATTTAAGCACGTTTTTAGACATTCTGATTGACACAATTTTTAACTGTACATATTTAAGCACGTTTTTATCAATTTCCACTGGTGAACAGAATCTCTTTCTCTAAAGTGGGCAATAAACCTCAAAATACACCAATTTAGAGCCTAATCTCGTAATAACGCAAATTATTCATACTTTTTTCCGAAAATTAGTAATTTACTTCAAAAAGATGTAAGCTCGCTTTAATTTTATTATTTCCCTAATGTAGCCTGTGGCATTCAATCAATACAGGTGTCAAGCACTTCAGAGGTTCATATGCCTCCAGTGACCGAGATAGGAGCTTTACCACTTCTGCTACTTGGACAATAAATAATTGACAGATCTTAATAAAAAGAAGTTTGTGTGGATATACGTTATTTTGCAGCAACTTGGTTAACAAATACAATAATTGTAAACATGTTTCTTCCATTAATCTGAGATAAAAGATAGTTTGCTATCAAGGCCGGGGATTGTTTGAATTGATAATCAAGGAAACTGAGATTTGAGTTTTATTATCTTCTCTACGCTTTCCCTTTATCAAGTTATCCTTTAAGAGAATATAATATTAGCTTAATTAATTATATTTTCGGTTCACTTCAAATAATAACACGTAAATATTCATTTGTGTGATCAAGACACAGCCGAATTATATTTATCTGGTCAAGATACACAGCCGAATTCAATCAAGATGTAAGCAAAAAATAAGGTGAACAGAGACATGATATAAGCACAAGCACAATGATCACACAAACCCCGTGAAAGGAAGATTAATGATTTATATAAACCACCATACTAAATGACTCAACACCTAACAAGTGTCTAAAACTTCCATAACGTAAAGAAAAGCCCCCAGAAAAGTAGCATTTAGGTCTACCAACTATTACTAACATAATCTTTTCTCACCAAAGATGAGAACTGTCAGGTAAGGCAATACGCCAGATAAATATGCTGTGGATAGCAGCAACCAATGGTGCAAGCATGGCATCTCTCGGTGCAACAACCATGAAAACATCCAAGCATGGAGAGTTTACCATGCCTCAGTATGCTTATTATTCATCTTATTACTCTATAGTATATTCTTTGTATTTTCCTTACTTTATCTGTCCTTTCCATACATTATATGTCTTGTATTCTTTTTTTGTCTCAGCTAATTGCTCTTCAATTCATTTTTAACTCGTTTTTTACAAAACTGTATTCTTTGGCTTTTTATTACTAAGTTCTCAGGACACAACATGCGAGCAAATCCTCAGCTGTGGTTCTCTGTTCTTTTCCATTTTAGTCCATACATATTTACATTTGAGCCTCAGTCGCACTATTGATAAATTTCCTTTAATGATTCGTTATTTTTTCCTAAAAGGAAACATTTATTATTTTGTTATAGCTCCTGATATAAAATACTAGGTCCTTTTATTTAGTTTTTATGTGTTTGTTATTTTTTTCTCTAACATAACTGTCCTCCTTTCCCCATTGCCCACTACTCCATCCTTCACAAAACTATGGCTGATTTTGCCCTGACACCATCACCCATCATGCACCATTGGCAACATGACAACTATTCTCATACAAGAAAAAAGAAGAAAAACCATAGAAATCAATCAATTTAGAAGTTACAAAAGAGGATTCCCTACAAGACACGACTTACCATCTTCCTTATGAAGCTCAACAGGACGATTGATATATGAGACTTTGTCCCAATTATCAATTTGAGGAGCATCTTCAAAATCATCAAACTCCTCATTGACTGTCCATAGATATAAACGAACAGGAATCCTACCTACAAAAGACAGATGTTAACTGCATAAAATAAGTTTATCAAGAGGCATTGGTAAACATGCTCATATACAGTATTACAGTTTTAAGTACAATTAGAAATTAAAGATAAAAATAAGAAAGAATCAAGTAAAACAAGTAGTCTAAGTGATAGCTCTCAACCTTTACATATGATCACACCATACATATATCGTTTTTAAAAGGGCAAATAAAGCCCATAACGCACTCAGAATTGGGTTAATCCACTTTGTAAATGTTCAAAAGATCCATGAGGAAAGAGACTACTAGCCTGTGCTAGGAATTTTGAATTTACAGATAATAAGAATAATCTTTATAGAAAAAGAACGAAATATTATCAAAAAGAAAGGAGGGTGTAGACATGAAAACTTTCATAAAGAAGAGGAAAAAATACAGCAAGCCAAATTGGCACACAAACTAGTACATGTTGCTCACCAGTTTTAACTTGTCCAGTAACATCAGTATCCCCTGTACTTTGTGGAGATTTAATCAAGACTGAACTAACATTTTCCGTATATTCATCTTCAGATATTCCAAGCTTAAGCTTAGATGCCACCCGCCGATAAATTTCTAAATTACCTGCAATGCAAATGAGTGTTGACTTTTGACACAAGTCTAAGATCAAAGGGCAACAAAACAAAACAAGAGAAAAGATGAAATACTGGACAGAATGTAAAGAGATCAAATTATCCTTGTAACCCACTCCATCCACTCTCACACTGGTAACCGACTATGACACAAGTGCAACTGCACAAATGGTAGATGAACACTAAAAAATATTCAACAATGCTCCCTTGCTCATTTTTTACCGTGGGTGTCAGAATAACGAGACAATTATATCAGCATTCACTATAATATTAATAAAACTATCAAATTATAATGTTTTTTTAATATTGTACAAGAATAAATGCTAGGAACTCACTCCCTCATTGGTCAGAATTTGTTGGAAAACCCAAAATTTGTGGATCTCACATCTTATTTAATGAAGCTCTGCTAATTTTTGTAGATTTCAACAAGTTATAATTACAAGGAAAGTGCTAGAAAGTGTGTTAATAACACTTCCCATTATATAATATAATAAATAAACAAAATAGAACATAAAAAATAATTAAATGATAGCTATTAAAATAATTAAAAAATATATTGCGCCTTTTCATAACGCAAAATAAATACTATATAGCAGTTGTGTATATTTAAATTCACATTGTTCTTTCTAATATTTATATGCATAAAATAACACAGCACCAAATTCCCAATGTTGTATATCAATCACCTAACACTAGACAAAAAGAAAACTTGAACTGTAATTCAATGTGCATCAACACACTCATAATGTTTGAGATGAGATACCCGAGTTTGGCCTATTCACAAGTGAAACCAAGCTTCATTGAACAACCCTTGGCTATCCCAAACAAACCAACCTCAAGCTTGATAAATGATAACCTCAGGTTCAATTCTAATCTGACCCAGATTACATTTGTGACCTTATCTAGATTCCTGAAAATTACAAAGAATTGGCTTGCATTGCCTCATTCACCAGCAGAAGAAAAATGAAGGAAATAAGTATGCATGCAATGTAACCATCCATTGGTGGGGTCAGACTATTAAAAATAACCAATTTGCCTTTATGTTTACTAAATATAGAATGAATGTGAAGCTTTTGCGGGAACAAACTTCGCAACAAAAATTTATCAACCACCTTGCTAACTCATATTGAATTGCTACCAAAATAACTATGGGGCCTCTTAAACAGCACTACCAGCACACAAACAAGAGTAAGTCAGTAACTCAACAATCACACTACTTGAAAATAATTGCTCTATATCTATAACAGGAACTGGATCATAAATGTAAAGAAACATTTAAAGAGCAGGAAATTGTATTTATATTTATATATTATTTATATCATATTCTCTCTCATCTGGTTCTGAATCAAAGTGACAATTAGAAAAGAATTGCAAATGAAGTATCGCTCTTTCTCTCCCTCTATTCCCACAAATTAACTATCAGTAACAAAAACCAACTGAGGTCCTACGTTTTATATTTATCCTATTTTACTTAATATTCACATGCTAACAATCTATTTGATTGAAATAACTAAAAGTCCTATCATCCACCTCCCAACATTTACAGGTAGAACATAAAATCACACAAGGGAATCCCAAAGAGAAACAGAATATCAGATTTATTATTAGGTAATTAACAACTGTACCATTTAAAACAGAGCTCCAGAGCTCCACCTGATCAGGTTGAGACATGTTCATGACATTTTTGCTATTCCCATTTATTACATATGCAGCCTGCATCAAAATTAAAATTCAGGTAGTGACAGTGAAAATTCAACATCTCACATGCATTGCCAATGGGACAAAAAATAACAAGTTTTGGGGACTTAAAATTGAATGAATGCAATATCCCACTTCCCTACCAACGGTCCTACACAACCTAATTTAGCTGGAATACCCCCTGCTCTGCAAGTTAGTGCACTAACTGCTGCTTCTTTTGGATTCTAGTCTAACTTAGAGATTAAGGTTTGGTAGCAAAACATAGCCGGTGACTTTATTAGCCTATGAATTAAGAAAGTTGTGGATAATCAGAAAAGGAACACAACATGGAGGGTTTATTCTAGAAGGAATAAGAAGGGCCTTGTGGAGAGCCAGATAACTGAGGTTGAAAAAGTAGATGGGGATGGGGGATCATGTGATAAAAGGTAAATATAGTAAGCAGAGAGAATAATAGGGGGTCTGTTGTGGGAAATCATAGTTTATTGTGTATTTTGCAGGGAAGAGAATACTTTCTCCAAGGAGATTAGGCTCTGGTTTCTTTTTTTACTTCTATAATAGCCCTTGAGCTCTCTTCAATTCAATAAAACTAATCTCATTGAGAATTTATTTTCTGGATTCCCATCACCTTAGCATATTATTACTAAGTACCTATTTTGACCCACTACTGAGATCAAAGATCTCTTCACTTACAATAACATTACTACTTTTATCATAAATGCATATTGAGTAGTAGTAAATAATATCAGTTGTTCCAAGGTGTGGGAGACCTGAAAACATCATAGCTTTGATGAGAGAACTCCTAATTTTGAAAGGTGCAGTGGGTTCTATCTAGGATATTCCAGAAAACCCAAACAATACATTAACTTTTATCATTGAAGCACATTTTATAGCAGTCAAACAACAAACTAACTTGGTCCATAAGCATCATACCAATCCAGCAAAAACAAACCACTATTACCTTAACAAATCCTCAATAAGTCTTCAATTTAATCAAGTTCCAATATTTTCCTTACTATCCTATACCAATAAACCATGTCTCAGACTCAGGTGAGATCTGTTTAAAGCTTCATATAAACAAATATGACAAGAATCTGACTTGATCAATCGAAATAGCACCAAATGCATATGTTCGAGGGCATAAGCACCTTCTTTGAAAAGCTTAACTGGCATGAAGCATCATGTTATAAATCAATAAAGTACCATCAAAAAGGCAGGAACACATAAAGCAGATATCACACAACTGACCTCTTTCAGTGAGTTAATAAAGCTCCACTTTACACTATCTTCACCTTCACAGGGAAGCAATACATTACTTGGATATCCTCTAAAGTGTACCTATAAATCAATCAGAGGGTACAAAAATTGAGATCGAATATAGCTGAACATGTGGAAAGATTATTTCTACAAGGGCCACTAAAATGTCAGTAGTAAATCAATCCTAATTTCTTTAAGCACTCTTACTTTATTGGAAAGAAATCTAAAAGGTAGCATTCACAGGACATAGAGCTACAATCACATGAATATATGAAACTCAGAATTTAATTTTATGAAGTCATACAATAGGATTTCCTGTATCGTCACAACATCCTAATTATTAATATCATGAGGCAGAAAGAAGAGTTCCTGTTGGATGCTGGTTTTTTTCAAAAAAAAATACACTAACAGCAACATACGGATTAAACTCTATTCAAAATATGGAATAAACTACAGATGCTTTACTTAAGAGAAAAAAAATGTCATCCAATCACAAACCATCGTCGTAATAAGATAATTTTAATAAATTTTACAACAACTACCTTAAAGTCATACCGACAATGATTTTAACCTAAAAGTTCATAGCCACTAAAATTAAACTCTCATGTTAAACTTGCTTCCTGCAATCAAAGTCTAAATGAGCCAATTCCTACCGAACAAACTAAACAGACGAAACAAAATGAAATTCCAACAGAAAATGGTAGGTAGGTCAAATTGACTAAACAGAAAAACCAAAACAAAATCAGAAAGTAATTACCGTTAAATTCCACGGTCTCTCCGGCTCCACGCACAGAAGATCAAAGAGAACACCGGTGGGTATATACCTGCAGAAGGCATAAAAATAAAAATAAAAACAATCAGTGCAATGCGATAATTGAAAAACAGCGAGAGAATGCATTGTATTGTAATCGCACCACTTGAGAGGGAGGCCTTTGTAGTCAAACCAAACGGCGTCGAGTCCAGGGGGAAGCGTGCTGCTGAAGTGAGGCTTTACGAGCGAAATCAACAGAGGCAAGTACCCTATCCGAGGGGCCAACACCTGAAAACGAAACGAAGCGATTAATTGAGTGAGATGAAAAACCCTACGGAAAAAAAGGAAGAGTGTGGCGCGAGAAGAATACGAGAGCGGGTGGAGGAGGAGGGAGAGTGGTGACTTCAGATTCGTGGAGGTGAATCTGCAGAGGAATTGCCCCTTCCCACACCTGCTTCTGCGCCGAGCTCATCTCTTTCAGATCTCTTTCTATTTCTCTCTCACTCTCTCTACTTTTAACTTCATTCGCTCCACTTCTTCTACCACTTTCATCAGATCGCTCACCTTGCCTTTTCCGTTAAGTTACTCACTCATCTTTTACAACAAACAAAATTTTAGAATTTCTTATACAATATTTAGAGATAGAAAATACTATATTTTAACTTTACATTATTATCTAATTACAATTTATTATATATACTAAATATTTATTTTTATAATATAAAATTACATTAAAAATATTAGAATTTTTAAATAAATATTGTGGAATCTGATAAATAAATGTGGCTATCTTAGTCTAGAGTTTTTTTATTTTATTTTATTTTATTCTTGTTGATACAGACAAAGTTCAAAACTTGAGTGAGTTTGATACGTATGAATTTAGTCACTGTTGAACTTTTTTTTTATTCTTACATTTAAACACCTTTGTTTTAATAGATTGGATATTTTATCTATAATTATATATATATATATAGTTATATATATAGAGGATTTTTTTTTTTATGTTTATCAATTTTATCTTTATATTAATATTTATTTTTTATTTTATTGTTTTATTTTAGACATTTCAGTGATTTTATTATTTTTTAAATATTTAATAAATAACTAATTATTTTTATAATTAATTAAAAACTGTTTTATTTTATTTTTAAAATTTATATTTTATCATTTTATTAAAAAAAATTACTAATTTTAAATTTTGAATATGTAACAGTTTATTAACTAACTTTTTTTCCATATTTTTATTTTACTCCTTTTTATTAAATTGATTATTTTTTCATTTCTTTTTATTTATTTATTCTATTAAATTGAGAATTATTTTTATAATAATATTATAATTTAAAAAATGTTAACAATAAAAATAAAAAATACAGACATTCTGTATTTTCGCTAGTATTTATAATTCGTATTACTTATGCTTTGAAAGGAAAAAAATATATATACTTTGTAGCACGTTTTCTCATTTAACTGTTCGTATTTTTCAAGTTTCTTTTATTCATCAAGTTTTCTTTTTATACGTTTTACTGTTAACCTTTCAAAACAAATTCTACATTTTACCATTATACATTTTATCCTACATTTTATCAACTTACTTTTTATTTTTCCACGTGTCACCATCATATTGGTGATAAATTGACATCATTTTCGTATAAGTTTATATCATATATCATGATTTTGTTTCATATGTAACAAAATGGTAAAATGTGTAAAAATGAAAGAAGTAGTAAAATATGTGAGAAAAACTTAAATGGCAAAATGATGATAGTAAGATGATAAATAGTGTAGTCCTTACTAACCTTATAAATTAACTTCAAATGTTTAATAAATAAAAAAATACCTTATTTTAAGAGCTTTTAATTTATAAGTTATAAAGTACTTTTCTAAATTAGAAGTTATAAGAAACTTCTTATAGTTTATAAATTATAAACTATTACTTTTACCTTTTAGATCATTTTTTATTATTTTTATTTTCAATTTATTTATAATAATAATATGTTTTAATATTATGGATATAATTAATTATTATATTTTTTTAATTTTAGGAAATTCAAATTAAAAAATATTATATATAATTTGTATACAACGAAAATTGTAAAAATATATATATCTCATTTTAAAAACATATACAATTTTTAAAAATAAAAAATATTAACAAATTTAACAATAAAAATCATTATTTTAAAAAATGTAAAATTATGATTAAAGAATAATATATTTTTATTTAGAAATACAAATTTTTCAATTATATAATATATCTAATCATATTGTTTTATATCATTTTTTTACTAACTAATTAGTTGTTCTTATCAAAAATAATTTGGAGAGTGCAACTTGTCGTTAAAGACTGCGTGTTTTTCAGTAAACGAGCTTTCAGTTGATCTTCGATGAAAGGAAGAGATCCACCTGCAAAAGACTCTCACGGTGCTTAAGTCCGTAGGAGTATAAATATGATAAAGATAAATTCTTAACATGAAACTACGAGTAAAAGTATAGAATACATTTTTGTGTATAAGACAAGATAAATTGTACTTTCTGAAAAGTTAATATTTATAGACTAATCAGGTGATATCATCTGAGTGAATTGTTATGAGTCATTTAGATTAATCATATAATTGTTATTCATTATTATTCATTATATTTAAGACTCATTAATTAATTCGTTTTAATGAAAGACACAATAAACACTCTGTTAAAGATGCATGAATTCTTTATCATACATTGTACGTTTATTTACAGCAATTTTAGTCTATCCTATCTCATTTAACAAAGAAGTATTGTTTAAATTTGATATAGATTAGAAAACATGTTTGCTATCATATCAGCTTTTAAATTAATGAAAACAATAATCATTTCATGAGTACAGTGAAACTATTTATTAATTATTTTATTCTCAATTATCTCTTCTCATCTTTCTTACATAATCTTTTAGTAGTTAAGTGATTAGTATAAATTAAGTGTTTATAAGTTTAACTTTATAAAATAAAAAATGTTATAAATTAGTTTTATCTCTAATTAAAATAAGATCTCCAAATAAGAGTAAGTATTTTAAATGAAAAGACTTTAATAAATAATTGAAAAACACACTTTAAACTATATCATAAGTGAACTATTCATGTTAATGTACAGCACACTTTCTTTTTCTTTATGTGCCAAACTTTTATTCTTTGACTTTTCTTTATATGCCAATCTTTTATTGTTTGACTTTTCTTTATATGCCAACCTTTTATTGTTTAACTTAAGAAATGGGAAAATAGTCCTTAAACTGATATTCAGTGTGAAGGTGAAATATATACCATAAATTTGTTAGTTTTTATAATAATGATAGTTATGTTTAATATAATTTTTATAAGATTGTATTAGAGCGTATAAAAATTAGATTACAATACATGTTAAATGCTTGAGAAATGCTTTTTATCCTCATTGCAGTGGCAGTGGCACCTGCAATGTAACACAAAAACATACCCATAAACCGCAAAAAAAAAAAACCTCACTAGTTAACAAAAGTACCAGATTCAAGCAAAATGTCACACAACACTCACAATCATTGGCACCAGTTTTTGAATCCGACGGTACCGTGTTGTTGTTGTAGTATTATGTGAGCAATTTCAATTACCCCGTGTTCAGATTTTACTTCTTCTCGAATTGAATCTCGCTTCTGCTGTTATCACGTTCCCATCACAATATCTCCTTCAAATTCTTCAATCCCAAGCCACTCACAACCCCCCACCAACTTTCTCTCCGACCCTTTTCCGAAGTCGGAGAAAAGTTTTGTTTTTTCCTCAGATCTCAGGTTTTCCCTTCACGGGTCGTTCCAAAAACCAAAACCCCACATGTGAGTTTCAGAGGGATCTGGGAATAATAAAGCGGGCAATGTTAGGTGCGGTGCAGTTGGGGTTGTTGGCGGCGTGTGTGGTTCTCTTTGTGCCTATGGGTATGGCGGGGTGGCACTTGAGTCGCAACAAGGTTCTCTTCTTCAGTGGCGCACTTTTCATCACTCTCGCTGTTGGGGTTCACCTCACACCTTATTTTCCTTCGGTTTCTGATTTCGTCACGTCGGTTTCCTCTTCTTCTGTTAATGTTGTCGTGGACGATCGCGCTTCATGTGTTTCGTTGCTTCATGAAATTGTCTGGGAGGTGAGGCCGAGGGGGTTTGACTTTGACCCTATGAATAACAATTCCGTGAACTACGAAAAGTCTTGGTCTTGGAAGAGATCGGATTCTGTTGAGTCGTGTGAGTTTCAGAGGCTTAATCGGCACGACGTTTCGGTTTTGCTTAATGGGTCTTGGGTCGTGGTGGCGGGGGATTCGCAAGCTCGAATCTTTGCGCTTTCGTTGTTGAGTTTGGTTCTGGACCCAGAAGGTATGGAATCTGTTAAAGGGTCTTTGTTCAAGCGGCATAGTGATTATCACACTGAGGTAGATGAGATGGGGATGATGTTGGATTTCATGTGGGCACCTTACGTCACCAATTTGACTAGTTTGGTTGCGGGGTTCAAGAGGAATCGTGTTTATCCTGATCTTCTGGTGATGGGTTCTGGTTTGTGGCACATGCTGCACTTCGTGAATGCTTCGGATTATGGTGTGTCTTTGGAGATTTTGAGGAGTTCCGTGACTTCCCTGTTGCCTGTGTCCTCCGAATTTGGCAATGATGAGTCTGTGGCGGTTAGATCGCCACACTTGTTTTGGCTAGGGATGCCAACTTTGGTGAACTCCATGTTGAATACAAAGGAGAAGAAGGAGAAGATGACTGATCTAGTGCGGGGAGAATATGAGAGAGAGGTTAAGAGAAGTGGCATGCTGAGGCAGTTTGAGGGTCCACTTCAACTACTGGATATTGGGTCACTGAGTTGGAATTGTGGGATCAGGTGTACAGATGATGGGATGCATTATGATGGGATTGTTTATGAAGCTGGGGTTCATGTTATGTTGAATGCATTGCTTATTGAATCTCATCAGAAGATATGAAGTTTGTAGCATTGGTTTGGTTCCCCTTAGATGTGATCACCTCAGCTGCCTCCACTGGGATGTATACGGTAGGACTCTCCAACGATTTTGATTAATAGAAGTTGAGTTCTTCCACCATAGCTTGCGATTTTTGCCTGGTTTCTTCCAAGGCATTAGATTCATTTAGTTTTAGAGTGATTATCATTGTTATAGTATATACCAAATTTGGAATTCTTTTTGTTTCTTTCTTTTTCCTGTTTTACTGTATGCTAACAGCTCATGTATTAGTCACAAAAATTGGAAACTCAAGTTTCTGTACAAACAGTTCACACATGCTTTTAACCAAATTTAATTGGGATTCTTTTGTGTTCTTTACATATATATCCTTTAGGCTAACTAGAATGTAGTGACATGTTGATGTATAATGTTTTCCGTTTGTTTATTCTTTTGACTAATTTTTTTAGATGTGTCATGGTGGAGCAGATTAATTGATTGTTGAGAACAACCACGAAACCATTGTTTGATTTCTTCATGGATTGGTATAATTAATAGGGATTTCGTTTAATGTTTTTCCATCTGTTTGTAAGACAAAATTCTGTTGACATAAGTAGATCACCTCAGGTCTTAACAGGTCCTGTTTCATTTGACACCAGTTTCGAAGCTCTTTACCCTTTTGTTGCTCAAGTGTATGATTATCAATGGGCTATAATCTGTTAAAATTAAAACTTTAATGACCATTCATTAGTTTATTAGGGTTATACGACAAAAAGTTCCAATTATGCATTTTAAAGCAAGTCTGAACCCAACTAACCCGTTTAATACGAATAGGACTTTTAGATGGCTTAGGCCTGTCAACAGGGCGCAGAACAGTTTAGTCATTTGCTGTTGAGGGAAGGGAAAACTTGATCATGTGTTGAGTTTGAAGGGCCCCAGTTTTTGCATTCAGCTGTAGTAAGTTCAGTAGGGTTAAATTAAAGCACTGAGAAGTCACACTAGTACATACATAAATGTATTCAACAAAAAAATCTCATAAAAATTAGGCAGTTACAGTAGAAATCAATTCAGTAGTAAAATTTAAGACAAGTTTGAAGGTAGCAGGATAACATGTCTTATGAGAGCCTTACAAAAATTTACATTGCAAGAGTTTTTGTTGTTGACCAACAAGGAATGTATATATATTTTTTTTTTCATACAAAACTTCCTAATATAATAAATGAAAAGGTACAGCGTCCCATTGACAACCTTGCAAACCACCAAATCATCTGCTATCTACAGTCTTCTAGAAAACCAAAAGAATAAAAATGTAGAAAGAAAAGCACTATCGGGGTAAAATTTTTTGGGGAAGGAGAACGGTCCCTTGAAACAAGATCACATGAATCCAATGAGCTTTCAATTTCAAGTCTCAAATTGCTTGCCTTCAAAGGTTTGTCCAAAGGTCCAATCCTTGGGAGCAACATTGTAAGACGTAACAGTTTTCTCATCACTAGAAGTAACTTCGAACGCAAGGGGTTGATTCTGCAGCAATGCATTTACATGCCAATTTTGCCCCCAATTCCGACCCATAGAGAGCCAACCCGTTCTTGACCCTTTAACCTTCACAGCCAGTATGTCTCCATGACCAGCAACATTGCTGATCAGCACCGAAATGAAGATTCCAGAACCAGTAACAGTAAATCGCATCCCTCCTTCCTTCCTACATTTTATCCTGCATCCAACACATCACAACATTCAAAATAGAATTTAATTCAAATTTAATCACAACGCAAAAAAAATAAAAATATAGTCACCTAAAATAGCTAATAAATCGAATTAACTAGGCAGACCCGAACCCGATTAAATGCAAGACATGAAATTTTTAATTTGAATTAAACTTAAGCCTTCTGACCAGTACTGATTATGGCTAAGCTTAGCCCCAAATAAACCACAAGAACCAAATTTTCACCAAACTCAAACTTCATTTTAAAAGTTTTGAATCCATTATTATTTATCAACGCATTACAATCTGCGACCCACGTCATGCTGGGTAGGCCATTTTTTTTCCATCACTATCATCTAAGCAATTTGTCACCACCATCATTTACTTCAAAGATATTGTGATTTCGAAGGAGCTGGGGGAAAAATTAATAATACACTCTAATTTTTTTATGCTAACACATTATTCAGTATAATAATTTAAAGCATTCCTAAAATTCTGTGAGCCGACTTTCTCTTTGAAGAGTAAACAATTTATGCTGTAATAAAAGACTTTCATCATCCAGTCACAAAGTGGTTAATATGATAAATTTGTTTTTGCCATAACACACTTAAAATTCATAACATCTACTTACAGTGACATTGCACAAAAATTAAACTCATTAATAAATGCCATTCTCGATCTTACAATTTTCAATAAATAACAAGTGTGTTACGGGTCCTTGTCGTGAGCCAAAATTTTAAACACTATTTCTATAATTAACTGAAAATTTATTGAAGTTTACCAACACTTGTGCATTATACTAGTTTTTTAATCAGTCGATTTAGAAGCTTTCAATAAATTCCACAGGGAAGGTTAGAAAGATCATACAAAAGAAACGTTGTTAGAAATGCTCAAGTGTAAAGTACAAAATTATATGGAAAATAAACATCAGCATGCATAATTGATGTATAGAGTAATGATCTGCAAGAAATTTGGAGTACCTGCGGTACTGTACGGGCATGTTGCCGGCTTTCCAAATGGCGATCTTTTCAAAGGCTTCGATGGGGAGAACGAAGTGTTTGTTGGGAGGGTTACAGTGGCCACCGCCGTCGGAGGTGAACCCGTAGTTGGGGGCGCAGAAGTTCGTGGCCGTGACGATGATGGAGGTGCCGGGGATGCACCACCGGTTGTCGTCCACGCAGCGCAGCTCGAAGCATGCGCCGCAGATCTGGCCGCGTTCGAACAGCGTCTCGCTGAGGCCCACGGTGGCCATGCCGTAGCCGCCCTTGACGAGGTCTCCGTAGCCGCAGGCGCCGCCCACCGCGTCGCGAGGATCCGCAGCGGCGTAGTAGGTGGCGTGCGCGGATCGCCACTCGGCGAACTCCGGCGAAGCTTGCAGAGAGGGCGGAGAGTAGGAGGAAGAGGAGGAGTAGTGAGCGGAGACGAGCGTAAGGAGAATGGACAGTGTGAATGGTGCTGCGGCAACTGCGAATGGTGACATTTCCGTTTGAACACTCTGAAACCGAAGCAAAAGAGTTTGAGTGTGGGTTCCTTTGATTTCAACCGACAACACCACACTCACTCTACTTTCCCTTTCCCTTTTCCTTCTTTACTTACTCTCCCCAAATTACTTTTCTTTTTTCTATTATTATCTAGGAATACACTTCTTCTTAAATGGCATATCCGTATTGGACACATATACTCGTGTCGACACTCGTAGGATACTGATCGGTGAAGTGTTCAATTCTAATGTATAAATACAATAACTTTCTAAAAACTCAAATTTATTGTATAATTTTTTATTATGATTATAAAAATAAGAACAAATTCTTTTGAACCAATAATCAAAAATATATTCATGTTCCCAAAAGAATCTGGGACATACTTTTCCACATAAATATTTATTTTCAATTTATATAGTTCAAAATTATATAATATATATATGTCCTCATATCCTACATTTTAAAAATTATACGTATCTCCGTGTAAGTGTTCGTATCGATATATGTGCTACATAAATTATTATATAACTTAATCATATTTCTTAACTTATTTCCAATCATTCTAATAGTAGCCGACACTGTTGAAAACAATTCTGATGCCTAAGTCCCCACTAAAACTCAATTAGTTTTTCTCTTAATTATAAAGGTTTAAGTTCTAAAGACAGATCTTAAAAAAAATTAACACTAACACACTACTTAGTTTAACTTTTTGTCTAACCAGTCAAAAAGAAAGTAAACATTCATCATTATACGTTATGTAAAACCAAAAAATATTTGCTTAAAAATTTATGGACAAAGGCCCAACTATGGGGCCTCTTAAAGAAATATTTGCTTAAAAAAAAGTCTTCATTAGAGAGTCATAAATAAACATTACAAATAATTCTCATTTTCTATATTTATAAAATATCTAAAAGATGTTAGTTTCTGCAATCAACCTGGTATGAATTGGTAATGGAAAAAATGTATTTGATATGATGCTTTAACTTAACATGTAAGATTGTGAATTCTTATTGCATAAACATTTTTTTTTCTGAAACCCTACCTAAGGTAGATACTAGATTTTGTTGATGATTCATTGGGGTTGTGGTATTTGATAAAAGGGGGCAAGTACTTGACTAAGAAAGCTGAGTTGAGAGGAAGCAATAATGAAAATGATGATTGTATGAATGATGTGAGTTTAGTAATAATGTTTAGGAATCTGATTTAACAATCCACTGGAAGAAGCAAGTGTGATCTGCATTTTGAAGGCTACAATTCCTTCCAACCTACAACACATGTCCCTTATAACCCATTCATGAATAAAGGTTAGAAAATGACCCATGAAAAGGAAAAGGGACAATGATAAAAAACAAAATGGAGAAGGGTGTTAACGTTAAGTTACCCAAGACATAAAGTACTAGGATAAGCATATCACAATATATTTAAAATCAAATAGCGTTTTAGAAGCACGGTTTGTTTGAATACAAAACAGCACCACTCTTAATTTCATACAAAACTATACAAAAATTTAGCAAAGTACATGTTATTTTCAATTTTGACGGTGAAAAGGTCACATTGTATAGCTTTAATGTTCATTTTTCGTCCACGATTACATTACACAAGTATTTACTTTAAATACTTCAAAGTATTAAAATAAATTAATTTTGAGAAAAAGCATAAAATCAGTTTTAAATATAAAAATTAATAAATCATATATTATATAATATATATATATATATAACTGAAATTTATCTGCAAGATATTGTCACTCTTTATTAAGTTTTTTGTTAGTATCTCGCTTTGAATTTTGAGTTTTTTTCTTTTCTATTTGTCTTTATATATAATTTTGATATTCTGATTTATGTTACATTCAGAATAGTAAAAAAAATTGTATGTGTTTTTTTAATTGTATTCTTTCTTCTCCATCTCTCTGTTTTTTTTTTACTTTTTTTTTTTTCATGTTTCATGATAAAATCTAATATGATAAGATATTGTGTTAAAAAAATTGTATGTGGACTTGTCATTTAGAAAAACAACATAAGTTGTATTTTCCTTTAAACAAATCTTCTGATGATAATCCTTTTGATTTTAGAATTCTAAGATTTATAAAACATTCATCATGTCACTCATTTTTTTTTCTTCTAACTTTATTCAGTTGAAAAGCTTCAATGATTTTAATTGGGTCTCTGGTGGTGTGTAACACACGTCGTTATGTCACTTAATTTTGAATTTTCCCCAAAGATTCTTTAATATCATGGAAAATTAAGAAATAAAGTATCATGTATATATGGTTCTTCATCCAAAGCAGAGTATCGAGCTCTTGCAACCATTACATATGAATTATAGTGTTTTGATCTACCATTTTGATGATCTGCATATCACTCCCTACTTTGTATCTAGTTTATACTGTGATAATCAAGCAACAAGACATATTACAACAAATTCCAACTTCCACGAGTGAACAAAACATATTGACATTGATTATGTAAAAGAGAATCTTCAATTTTAGTTGTCTCACTTTTTGTCCATACGAACATGTACTTGTGTGGACAAAGTGGGCCTATATAGTACCTTAAAACAGTTGTACAATTATTGATGTGTTGGTAGCCTCCTCGCTCCTCACTCCAAGTTTCCTCCTTTAATTGTTGGTGCTCGATCAGGGTTGACTTGAAAAAGGTACTCTGACGATCAAGTAAGTACTATGTGTTAAGAATATATAGTAATAAACTGATTAAAGCGTACCTTACACATTTGTAGAAGGTTTATTTATAGTGTTTAGTCATGGATCTTTGTTGTGATAGACCAAATCTATCAAATATAAGTTGTTAACTTATTTATAGCATGATCTCTAATTTACAGGAAGATATATTGATATATATGAAGAATGTATAATAAATCAATATTTTTCACTAAATCAATGTTAGCTGATTTTTCAGGAATGTCACCCGAATTCAGTGAGACATGATCATGATTTGTAAGAAGTTGTCATTGTTGTCATTTATAAAGTACCTTAAATGTATTTTGTCGCGGTTGGTCGGTTATCACAACTGAACGACAGGCTCGTCTGATAACAACCGGTAGAGAACCACTGATCAACCAACTAATAGAAAAATGGTTTTTAAACTAGGAATGTTGAATTCTCCGAGAGAATATATTGGATTTTATGTTATTATCCTGCTAGACTTTGGAGTGTTTTTATTTTATTTTTTTATTTGTCTTTATATACGATGCTGTACTCTAGTTTACATTAGATTCAAAATAATGAAACTTTATTTATGTGTTTTTTTGTTCTTTCTTCTTTATCTGTATTGAAACTTTGCTTATGTGTTTTTTGTTCTTTCTTATCTGTCTCTATTTTTTCCTTTGCGTCCTTTCTTTCTTTCTTATATTTCATGATAAAATCTAATACTCTTCTTTACAAGAACTAAATTTCTTAAGTTTGGTGTTTGGTATTAATTTATAACTTGTTTAATAAGACTCTTCCATTTGTCAATAACTTTTACATCTTTTTTACCTATTGGGTAAAGAATAACTTCATCTCCTACTCTTAAATTTTTTGGTTAGTTATCTTCCACTCATTTAGAAATGAACTTTTCAAATCTATGCAGATTACCTCGTTTAGAAATTGAGTTTCTTATTATTTTTCGAAAAGAATGAGGTGAGTCAAAAAAAGGTTAATGAGTGGAAGATGTTATAATCCATTGTTTGACTACCCCTGTAGAGTTGATTTTTTTTCTGTCAATGGCCCAGTACTGCATTGCATAGATCTCCTTTTGTGACAGAAAGAAGTTTTCCTTTTTTTTAAACCTTTGATCATTTTGATGGGCCATTCTCTCTCTTCTTGCAGCATCCACAAAATATGCCTTATAGGAAGTGATTCCAACAAAAGGGACAAATTACGCTCAAACATTTTCAAGTATAACAAAATTTTATTGCACACCTTCTCATGTTGTATCCTTCATAAACTTTATTTAATTGATATGAGAACATAACTTCATGTATCATTTTGGTGAATACAGATATCCATGATTTCTTATAGATGAAAGGAAATCAAAATAATGCGATACAGGGAAAGAATATTTTATTCAACTTCAGGATATGTAAGTGTAATTTACCCATTAACTATGACAAATATGAACAATTACGCTAATAAGCGATACATAAGTATATGTAACTTACACTTGAAAGACAGTTACCATTTAAAAGAGATCACAGGATGATTGTGAGTGGAAGGTGGGAGGAAAAAAATTTGAAGAAATACACAAAGCCTAACATGGCTTGAAGAAATATAAAGAAAAGTGGGATAATTCACTGGATAGTACCCCTAAAGACACAGACGTTGAGACTTAAAAAAACGCAGTAGAAATATCAAAAATTTCAGCTCCCTTTTCTCTCCTCTCATATCCAGAAACAGTAGCAGCTACATTATACCTGTAAAAGGGAAACTGCTTTGAAGAAAAGCCAGTGAGAGGGTACTATAAGGAAAGCTTGATACGTTGCTCTTCCCTCTCCTCATCACAAACTGATGAGTATTGGTTTTCTCTCCCTGCCATGCACCTTTTGTATGGCACAAAACCTTTCCCACAGGTTTTAGCTCTCACCCTTAGCTCAAATATAGCTGATGTTTCACTTGGTTTAGTGTGACCAAGAAAGTGTAACTGTCCATCCCTTTTGCTAAAGCAATGCACATGACTCTTGGCTTGATCATCTGATTTGTCAGTGTTGTCTCCATCATTAATTGAACTAGTGTTTGAACCAGTCCATGATCGTTCCTTTTGTACCTCTTTATGTTCAAAATCTCCAAGATTAGAGTACAGGTGTTTCCCTTTTGGCTCCCTGTGCAGTGGCACAGATAGTGCATTGTGGGAAAAAGTCCACCTTGGAACAATACTTGCAGGACCTTCTGCAAGATCTGGACACCCATTTTGAAGTTGCATAAGATATGTTGCAGCAGCAGGTACTGGTTTGAATGGCTCCGTTCTTAGAGAAAAGGGTTTGCTTGTATCTGTTACCAGTAGAGTGGTCCCAAAAAGTTTCAGAGTACGACCAGATGATTCCTCTGCTGCATCATCTTTGGTAGAAACACTTTCTTTATGAAAAAGCTCCAGTTTCTAGACAATAAAAAGAAGGGAGAGTTTAACTTTTCAGGTTAGTACAAAGATTTGTACACTGTAAACCAATCACTCTTAGTATGAGTTATAAAAATAGTTGTAGTAAAAGTTAAGAAGCGTGTCGGTTTATGATTGAATGACAATATACAGTACATTTAAATTAAATTCTAAAATGATTTTCTTAAAAGTACTCTGATGAAGATACTGTAGTGAAGAAAGTGAAAATGATTAGGATTTAACAAGTACCACAAGAGGTTGCTCATCATGAGCTGAACTTGGTAGAGACCCTTCTTCCTCAAATGATGTTTTGGGTCCAGCAAGTGGAAACCTGTTTGTGGGGACACCGCTAATGGATGAGACTGGTGACAAACTTCCAGTAGGTGTATCTGAATCGGAGGAACCAAGGTTTTCGGAAACAACTGTAGATAACACTGACTTGGGAGAATTGTTTTCTTGACCAAAATCTGATGACTTGAGAGAATTAGACCTGGGAGTGTGGTCTGAGTTGGAAATCTCTTTCTTTGGAATCTCAATCAGTTTACGAGGGTAAGGATGAATTGGCTTCCTTTTTGGTCGTGGAGGTGGAATTTCAATAGACTCCTCCAAGACTGTGCTGTTCCCACTAGACTCTCTAACAATCTGCAAGAAGCCAGAAGAAATGAGTTAGTGTACTTAAAGACGAACCCTTTAACTTCACCCTCAAAAGTTAGAACTTTTGCATCTCTTAAGGTCATCACAATTTAAACTTATGACTCATGGTATATTCAACATATGGTAAATGATGGGTACTGGAATATAACAATAAACCTTAGAAAAAAACTTCTGAGCATGACTTCGAATCTGAACAGCAGTCTTTGTGCCAACATGTTCTGTGGTGAAAATGAAAGGATCCAAAAACTTAGACCAACCTTCTTGATTGATTCAGTGACTTGTATTATTCTTCTGCTAGAATCTATGTGGCATACTTTGCCTAAGATATGGAAGTTCAAAATTAATTATACCTTCAATCCGTCGCCATGCCCTGCCATATAGCTTTAAGGCTTCAAGGAACTTCTTGTGTTCTTCATCTGTCCACCTCTCTCTCTGCTTTGTGATTGTATATGGTTTTCTTACCTGTTGATGTAGGTATAAAATTGATTAAAACAAAGGTGACACTGTCACAAATGTGAAATCAAATCTATAATACCACAAAAACGTAAGAATCAAGCAAGGGAAAACCTTCAAGGCATAGTCATTTCCATAAGAAAACTGATCATGTAGTGGAATATCTGCAACAGAATGCACACCAGGACTCAGAGATATTTCATCTCCAATGGGAAGACCACTCCTTGATCTAGTAAATGCACTTTTGCCCTGCATCCAATCCAAAAAGCAAATGAATTTAATATAACAATCAAGAAGAAAAAGAAAATTTTCTCATAATGGAAAATTCAAGTAGTATTAAATGAAATCATTCATCTCTCAGTAAACTAAAGATCAATCAAAATTTCACAATTTCCATTAAATGAACTTTTTTTTTCCTTTTTAAAAAATATCAGGAAAAGTGTGCCTTTGATGAAGATTAGATCAAACTGTTAACTAAACCTGAAACATTCAAACGTTCTTTTTCCAAAATTTATAAAAACTATCATCCAATCTATAAAATATAAAAGTACAAATATTTGGCAGTTGAAAAGGAAAACCAAATCATATTTTATAAAGTAGCCCTCTATCTTTTTCATTATTTTATTTGACCTTTTTTTTAATCTTCAAAACAGAACCAGACATACCATACCCGAACGAAAAGACTTTTGGCTGGAAATCCAGAACAAACCATAAAACATACAAGTACGACCTAAACCAACAACAATCTCATGTCCCTCAAAAAAAACTCCACACGGCATCAAATATTCTACATCAAAGAAAAAACAAAAGAAGAAACTCTTATTTACATACTTGTATCGCCATGTGGTGAATATCTTCTCCTCCCTACACGATTGGCTCACAGTACACCAAAACAGTAAAAGTTATCTTTCTTTGTACACAACTTTCTCAACAGTATGCAACACAAAAACAAACAAATTACCAAACTCCACACTTCTCCCTCAACAACTCTGGAACCAACAACTTTGTACAAAATGGACTTCTCTCGGCACCAAACAAAAACACTGTTTCGTCCCTTCGTTTTATCCAACAATACAGTTTAAGCTCAGAATTGAAGAAACCCTTCTAAGATCCCGTGAACATGAACTACAGAAGCTCGATCATTCAAACTGAATCCATCTCGTGAATTGGCAACGATCACCCCAAAAACCTCTCCAAATCTCAAGGTGCTGGCTTGAGAAGCAACAACAGCGGTGACTCAGATGTAATTAACTAAGAAATGGTCCACAGTTCTCAAATCAACAAAACCCACCACGGAAAAAGGCTGAATAATAGAAGGTTTCTTAGTTTGCAAAACAAAATGAAGGATGTTCAAACGAAACAGTTCCAAAAACAAAGGACACAAAGTCGACAAAGGTTTCTCTGAATTGTCATGGTTGGTGAAACGCTCAAAAGGGGTGGAGAGAAACAGAGGGAAAAGAGGTTAAGGTTTGAGGTTTCAGAAGAAGAAAAATGGAGTGAAGGAGAATAACAGAGAGAAGAAGAGTGAAGATAGATATAAAAGCCAAGTGGGAAAGAGACTATTGTGAAGGAGAAAAAAAAAAAAGGAGCAACGAGATAGTGCCACGTCAGATGTTGAATTTTGTCTTGTAGGAGAGAAAAAGAAATTTTCTTTTTAATTTTTTTTTCTCCATCGAAATCTCGAGAACTCGATGCAATCTTGTGGCTCACGTCGAAAGAGGTCCTCCACACGTGGCGTTCCGCTGTCGCGTCTGTTTCCGCTTTTCTGTTTTTTTTTTCCCTTTTAATTTTTTAATTTGGCTTCGTTTTCTAATTGGGTGGCCAAAGAAAACTAATACAGAGCGCGTTGTGGATAATTTGCGAGTGAGCACACTCGCGGGTGCCACTGCCACAGTGCCACTCGCACTGTCACAGGTGCCACGCCACTTTATCATGATTAATGCGTGGCCATTATTTTCCCAGCTCTCATACAGATAATTCTGCTTTCTCATAAATATTCTACTTAGTCTTTTTTTTTTCTTTTTTTCCTATGTAACATATTCTATTCAATTCTTCAAATTTATCATGGACTCCACACTATTTTTTCTATGATTTAATAAAACTGACACTTTAATTAAAGTAATTAATATATAATTTTTGTCATATGAATTAATTAGTATATAAACATTTTTTCCTGCTTGGCAACAGATTTTGACCTGCAGCATACACCGCCTCCTATTTAATAAATGATTGTTTTATTTTCAACAACATTTTATGTATTTCACTGTGTAAAAAAACTCTTTTTTTTATTTTTTTTAAATAGCATTGAATGTTTCGCATGTTTGATTTTTAATAATATGTAGAGGGCGTGAGTCAACTAATACAAGTGGGTAATAATATTTGAATAAAATAAAGAATAGCATATAGTTAATTAATATGATGTGATATAGGTTGTAGATAATGTTAGCAATTTATTTATGTTATTAGAAAGAGATTGATTAATATGTTAATAGAGGTGAATGAAGCCGAAAAAACAATAATTAAGGAGTGTGGTTGTGACAGTTTGGAAATGGAAAATAAGAGGATATTTGTGAGAAGGAGAAAAAGGGTTAAATATCTTAAAAATTAGGGTTGAGGAGTGGATGAAAAAGAGCGAGAGAGAGATAGAGGGTGTCGCTTTCACCTTTGCGCTTTTCGCCACGTCACTGCCACTTGCCGCCCCACTAAAAGAACACCGCCACGTGTACATTCAACGTAAGGATAGCGATCATTCCACACCACTCGTTTTTTCTCTTCCGTTATTGCATTTTCTTTTTCTCAGAACCCTCGCAATTTTGTGGCCACAACATTTTGTTCGCCCTTTTTTATTTCTCACATTCGCATTCATGAGTTGACAAGCGCAAACCTGAATGCGTAAGAAAATGTCACATTAAGCATTAAACTATTGCAACTTCTTCTTTTTTTTAACTGTAACTTTGTAAGCTTATTCTTTATTTGAAGAAGGTTTATTTAAATATCTTGGTAAGGTGATAAGGTTAACGTTGGTGAAGTGAAGAACTTTATGAGGCAAAAGAGACATTTGAAGACTTTAATGGAGTGTTGGGCAGAGGCAGGTGTGGGATTGTACTAGAACGTGGAAGGTTGCAGTTTTGATTGAAAATGGATGTCTGAGGGACCAATGTGTCTGGGCAGATATTGAGTTTCCTGGTCTAACCCTCAAGACACTGTTTGTTGGGAGACAACAAAAGCTGCATCACTTGCGTTAGTTACCTCTTTATTTCATTGGTGTCGGCTCCATTATTCAAATCGATTTAACTTAGGTTTCTTCTATTCCATAAGGTTCCACAATACCAATACATACTCTTAATTCTTCTTCTTTAACTGTTATAAATAATCATAACTCGAATATTCAGTCAAGCTACTATTGCTCTCATGCTACTCTTTAAACTTCAAATTCAATAAAAAATAAGAAAGATGAACAATTCCTAAACATATTATTTTTTAAAATTTTAAGTGTTAAATTATTTTATGTAATTGACTTGTAATATGTTTATTGAATAATAATTTTTACTTACTCCTGTGAGGGATGACGGTTGAACAATTGAATATTTTTCATTCAACGTTTTTGTTCTTTTTTGGAATTTGATTTTCGAGATGTCATAAATATTATAATAATAATATATCATCTTAATTGTTAAGTGATTTATCACATCTTATGAATATTTGTCTTAATTAAATGTTAAATAGGACGTATATTATAATTAACATTCGTATTACTTGAATTTCATATTATTTAAGTAATCTTAATATACATTTTAATTAATACACTTAAATTTCATGTTGTTCTATCAGTGTTGGATACAGTTCATCATTCACGGTATATTACTTTTATAATTCCCCTAGTACATAACAGTAGTTACACGGTACTTAGAGTTCTTAATTGCATATCATACGGAATAAATCTGATCCATATATGTTTTCTTTAGAAGGACTGACATAATTAGAATGTCGTACAAGTCTATTTAATAACTTCTAAATAATTTAAATAAATTGAATATGAGTTTTAAATTGAATTATTAAATATGTAATTTTAATACATCAATAGAATTAATATCATTATATTATTGTTATACTATTATTTAAAGACAACAATATTTAAACATAAACTTTTTAATGGCCTAAAATTTAGTCTTTTAATTAAATAATCCTTGTAAATGAGTGTAAACTTAATGTGATTACATTATACCTTACAAAATATCAACTTGGATATCAGTACGATAAAAAACAAAGCAAGTGGAATTAAGTCAGAATTTTTTTTCAGACTATCAATACTCCTAATAAATCAAAGTTATAAATTTGGCTTTAACTCGCTACTAGATCAATAGGCTTAAGTCTAATTTTAATTCCTCGAAGCCTTGGACAATAATTATTTCAAAGAAAGGACAAAGTTAGATTTAGTTGTTTGTGTTTTTATAAAGAGTTTTACAAGAGAGATTATTTAGTATTTTTTTTTATGTTTATCTACTAACCACCATTGTACTTCTAAAAACCACCCCTTGTACTTAATTGCTAACTTATATTTGGATTGATACTCGAGTTTGTATATTATTATTAACTTATTTGGACTTCTTATATAACATATTAATTGTGAAAGAATTTATAAGTGTTTTTTTTTAAGAAATGGAGAGATATAAGATATTATCTATTAATGTTAAGAAATCAAACTATATATAAGATATTGTACATTTTGAATCATCATCACAACCTTGTCTTTAAAAGACGTCTCATAAGATTAAGGGAAGAATGAGTATTTAAATTACCCTTAACTTGCAACAAATCATCATGTCCAAGGGAAATAAGGTTTCATTTTTTGTAACCAATTTTCCATTTCCTAATCGTGAGCGGAGAGGACGAGGGTTCATATTTGGAACCATTTTCACATACACAACGTCAAAGTTTCGACTTTGAGATAATTAACATCATTAGGATCAATCTCCATAACGATTTTATCCTTAAAAGATGCATCCAAGGATTAGGAGGGTAATATGTATTTAAATTTCCATTGACATTTAATCATAAGTGATGTTTACTTCGATTTGATTCCTAAGACAACTAAAGCATCCAAAATGTTGTTTGTTTGTTCATAGTGAGAGTTGTATTTTTTAAGTTCTAGTTAGTTATTTTTGTTACCTTTAGATCTTAATTAATATTATATAATTTTTAAAGTTTGTATTTTTTTCAATCGATTTTAAGTACCACAAACAAATATCTCCTCATTTTTGTTTAAGATTATGAGTACTTTTTATTGAATATGTTAATAGATAAATTACATTCTTTTTAATAGGATATAAAAAAATATATATATATATATATATATATATATATATATATATATATGGAGAGAGGGAGAGAAATAAGAGAGATATGAGATTCCTAAATCTAATTTAATCAAAGAAACCTAATTAAACTAATGCTTAATGAAGTTCAACACGACTTATAGAAAAATTCAACTCAAAGAAAATCATGTCAAATATTAAACAAAAGGATTAATAAAGAATGGTTTTATTACTTTTTAGCATAAAAATACATTTGAAAACTCAATTATGTAAAATGTCCGGACGGAGTGATAAAGAAAATAAATGAAACTAAGATATATTTCTTCACTAATCTTTCTTTTCTTTTTCTTCTTTTATTTAAGATTTTCACATTCTCTTTAATTTATTTTATTTCTTTTCATATGCTCATAGTTTTTTTAATTTGATTCTAAAAATGAAAATTTAATTAAAGTGTTTGTTTATCTATTTGTTAACATAGTACAAAGTGTTTATAAAGGATTTAAAAAAAGTTATAGTGTTTTTTGTGGTGTCATTTTTTTATCTCTTTATAAAGATGAAAGATAATGTTAACTAAGGTAAAATTTTGTTCAAACTCAGAAAAAGAAAACATGTGCAAAATTATGTTTCTAAATTTATGTACATCTTTAAATTTATATTAGTTATTTTCATTTGTATCATTATTCATTAAGTACAGCCTAACCATTTAAGTTAATTCAACGAATTTTATATTTCTTTGTTACATGTGTGAAAAATATTTTTATTATTTCAGAAGACTAAATAATGTAATTTTAATTTTATATAAAATCTTTATTAGCTTGATAATGAAAATAAGGGTAGATTTTTCACATTAGTATAACGTAAATTTAGTTAGTTTTGTGAAGTAATTTATTGTTCCAAAAGTTATATGAGTAATCTTAAAGTTCTAATTCAAAAATTCAACTCAATCCTCATTACATTATTCGAAATTCAGCTTAATTTGATTTAAAAGAGGATGAATTGCTGCATAATCCAAGACAAGCTAAATGTAAGCATTGCCTTAAATAAGTTTAAACTTTAGGGTACTTTTTTTTCAACTCTGTTTTTAACTTTGTTGAGAATAATACATCTTTTCTCTCATTTGTATGATTCACCTCCTAAATAAGTAACTTCTTCACTTAATGTTTTTTCAGTGATGCCAAAAAATAGAGCAAACTTAAGCTAGAATTTAATGTAAACTAGGTATATTGTAATTAATTGTGATTTTTTGTGGTGAAGTTTCACTTGTGTATGTTAGTGCTGAACTTTTCAAATTACATCACTTCTTGTATTAGTGTTGGTAAGTTAGTGTTGATTACTCATGATTATATGACTTGAGTTGATTTGTGTTAGTATTAGTCAAACTAGTCTTAATTAGTGATAATTATATGAAATGTGTTAGATTTGTATTAGTGTTGGTTATTGACTTGTCAATTATATAATTTGGTTGATGATGATTAATGTTGATTATATGATTTGGTTTATGACGGTCAATATTTGATTATATGATTTTACTAACGGTTATTAGTGTTAAACATAGTAAAATTGTTTAAATGAGTTATTGACCTAATGACTTGTTGAATATATATTTTTTATTTGATTTTTTTGTGATTGATGTTGATTGGTCTTTTTTGTTACTTTAGAAGTTATAAAATTATATTATCATTTAAATGATTATTAATCCACATTTTTATCCTTCCCAAATTTAGGATTAGTAGGTTTGCATGATTTAATTAGTGCACAATTATTCCAATTTTATGTAGAAAAGAATTGATGAGATAATGTTATAAATCTCAGAAACTAGACCACATAAAAGAACACAAATGATTCAATTGGTGTTATGTTTGGTAAACAACATCCAATATTTTATAACTTTTTCACCAACTCATTTATGTTTTCCATTGAGAACTGAGTTAACAATAAATTTTATTGTAGACTTTTATTAGGTTTCCTGATGAAAATTGAGTATTTTATTCGACTATTCATTTTCAATTATGTTTTCTTCTTAAAATGTTAAATAACCAAAACTTAAATGAATGTAAAAAGACCTTTGATAATTTATAAAAAGACCTTTGATAATTAAATGAATGCTAAAAAAAATTGCAATTCGTCCATTAACTTACAAAACAATGTAAAAAAAAATTCATAACAAATAATATTTTAATATTAGCCTAATTCAAAGTGTACAATTTTATTCAAGATATGGATAAATTATTTAAAAAGTTAGTGGCTTACATCTTTAACCAAGAAGTTGAAGATTCAAATAGTAACGCTTCTTTAAATATGAAATAAACTAGTAATACTTATTTTGTGTGCACTCAAGGTTCGCAACTAAATTCGTCATTATATTTAGAGATGATATTTTTCAAACCAATACAATGATCATAAAAAAGGATTAAAAAGGCATCTCAACTCATCGAGAATTTTTCATGACATTTTGTGATCTCATCACAAAATAAGAAATAAAGCGTGTATATTATTACATAAAAACATGTATATATTTTTAAATAAAATAATTAATAGAAATAAATATTTTTTTATGTTCATATACTATAACATAAAATTGTTTTTAATTCTTATAAGTCTTTTTTTTATTATTTTAATATTTTTTATAAATATACATAAGGTCTAAAGTTTAAACTAAAAATAAAATTAATTTTGTATAAAATAAAAAACAACAAATATATTTAACATTAATAAATAAGGACATATCTTAAATACAAATTCTACCTTTTAAGAAAATAAATATTAATATTACATTTTGTAAGATCTCCTTTAATCCTAAACCAATTCAAAATATCTTAAACTATCCTGCGATATTAATGAAATAATTGTATATTATAATCATTTTAGTTTTTACCTAACTATAAATATCTATTCAAAATTTTCTCTCAACTAAATTGTAAGAGTTGACATTTCTTAATACAACACTAGTTATACTTTTCACAATACCGCCACCTTTATTGTTTCATGTCCATTTGTATACTACAGCTAATAAGTGGCCAAAAGTCATGCAAACTCATTTTACCCTCCTAATTTTAAAATTCTCAAAATTGTTAAAAAATAGTTTTTTCTTCAAAAAATAATAGAAAATGTAGTCAAGTGAACACTAATTTATAATAATATCTCAATTTTTTTAATACAGATTTAAGTCACTTGTAAAGAATATTTCCATCGTAGCAAAATTCGAATTACACTTTTCTCATATATATAAAAGTTTTATCTTTATCAAGCAAACCAAACTTTAGTTCACACATATATTTCAAGTATTAGGCAACGCAAGTAGCTAAGGTTGGTATCCTTAGTTGTCTTGCTAGAAAGAGCATTTAGGGCACAAAACGTAAGGGTAATAAAGTAACTGCAACATCAACTTTTATTTCCTGGGGCCTTCACATCAACCAATTTTTCACAATGGGGACAACTAGGCATGTCTATTTCTCAAACCCTGGATCATTACCATGTGAAAGCATTTCAAATGTTTTGTTATCTACGAGAAAAAACTTACTGTGTACGAGAAAAAACTTAATCAACTATTGAATTACTTCGTTTTTTTTGGTAGATTGCTAAGGTTTTATTATTATCTTTTTCATTTTAATGGTACTTCTTTGTATATCGGTCTCTCAATTTTAGGTGAATGTCGAATGGGAAAAATATTTGCAGAAGATACTCTGACGCTCAAGTCAGTAAAAGAAGTATTTGACATTCAGAGGTATACAGTAATAATTACGTATTTTTATTATTGGAATGTGTGCTATCTATATTATTTTAATAAACTTATTTTTTAGATCGGATTAATAGAGTGAATCTCACTTAAGGACGTATTATCTAATTTTTAATGATAGTTAATTTTACTGACATAGTTTAAACATTAATGAATTAGATGTTTCCGTGAATTTCGATCCAAAATGCATGTTTTACCAAATTAAACTGAGAAAGTGCAAGATATAAGTGAAAGAGGTAAACGTAAAAGATAATATCTTTTATTTTCTCATTTCAGAGGTGAAAGATAGTGTTGGCACCGTCAAAAGGATGATCCACACATGAACTGAAAAAGAAGAAACAAATCCAATTCACATCTTGTATTACCAATAACCTTTTGACAAACATTTTACCTTGATTTTGATGGTTGATTAAATAAACACAAGTTGCGATAACCATCCACTTTTGGAGACTTTATGCGGTTCTAGTTCCATCAAAATGAACAAACAATTTTAAATCATCCCAAAAAGCGTAAAGAACTAAACAAAATTGACATGACGAGGATTCCAATTCAAGTTAGGTAACACTATTATTTATTCTTAACACATCTAAGTTAGGTAACAAATTATAGGTTTAGATTGGGTTTTAACCAAAAAAATGCTTTTTTGTTAAATACATTCATTCATATCATAATACTAAATATCGTATACAAAAAGGGTAACATTTGCTTCGCAATTTTAATAATGCAAAATCACGCCACAAAAAGTCCTATATAAATATGCAAAACTCACTTTTCTCCTTATCATTTTGTACTTTCTCAATTAATTTATTATACTTTATTTATAGACTAAATATATTTTTCGTTCGATACTATAATTTTTTTTAATCCAAACTTTATATATAATTCGAGTACTATTACATAAATATTTTCTAATCCAAACTTTATATTTAATGTATAGTTATAATAAAAAACTATTGAAATTGGTTTTTAGACACAATAATCAATTCTAATAGTTTCTTTAATAAAAATAACCATAAAATTTAAATTTTCAACTTTTAACTAAAGACGAAAGCCAATTTCTCATAAAAATCACCGTAAACATACTCAATCCTTTATTTATTTATCAGTTAACACATAGATCCAAAAAATAATAAAAAAGGGGCTGAATTACTTTTCTGCTTTTAACAATTATTTAAACATTTAAAATTTTAAAATATAATAAATTGATTAAAATATTTATTAAATTTGCTTTTTAAAAATAAATTATATTACCGGATCTTTATTTATTTAAAATAAAACAATTCACTGGATATCCATACAAAAACATGTTTTTTTTGGTAGTATAAGTATAGGATCTACAATATTCTTAAGTAGTCTGTATCAATATTCTATGTATTTTTTTTTTCTTCCATTTATTGAAATAGTTAATGAAATGAAAGAGAGCACAAGTAGTGCATTTTTTAAGTTCCATAGAACAAAAATATACCAAGGGTTGCAACTTTGTTGTTTATGTTCCTTTTATCAATGAAGCGAAAAAGAATTTTCCTCTGAAAAGATATTGTTAAAGATTTCATATATTATAAGTAATACTATTTTTCTGTAGCACATTTTGAAAGGATTTTTTAGTCTTGTAGATACAACAGTCAGACAAAACTCTCAACAATGTTCATCCAATCTAAAAGAAAAAAGAAGAAGAGCATAATTAACTGTAATATTTTTTTTCTTTATTTTAAAATTGAAAATATAATAATACAGTATTTCAGATTCTTTTTAATTTAAAATGCAAGAGATTGTAAAATTACCAATTAGTTTTAACTTTAATTTTAAGAATAATTATTAAGAGAGAAAATTAAAATGAACGCTACCTAAAGACATTATATTTTAACTTTTTCTTTCTGCACTCCCATGATTTCTAAATGCACAACCATAGTTTTTAAAAATAATTATTTTATCCTTTACAAAAGTAATTTTCAAATTTTCTATTTTAAAAGTATTCCTAAATAAACTTCTATAATTTTCAAAACATAATTTTTAGAACATTATTTCTGAAGTAGAATTTTTAGAACAAAATTTTTAAAATTACATTTTTAGAACAAAATTTTTAAAATTACATTTTTAGAACATATAAAACATTTTTTGAGACGAGGTTTTCGGAATTTCTGACTTTTTTAACAAAATTCTCAAAACAAAATTTTTATCATGTATGAAATATTTTTTAGAATGAACTTTTCAAAAAATAATTTTTAAAATATAAAATACCTTTTGAAACAAGATTTTTATAACATACATAATACTTTTCACAATAATTTTTTAAAATAACTATCTCCAAAAGGACAGATAACGAAGATGTAATTGGAGGTACAACAGCAAGGGAATGTATTTTAGTTTTATTTTATTCTCTAAATATGTGGGTGCAGTTAGTAATTAAGAGGTGCATAAATAAAAAGTATCATGTTTTTTTATGTAAGAAATCAGGCCTTTCACAGTAATACTTTGTAATTTCTATGCTAATAATTTAATAATTTTACAACTTAATATTTCTTCAATATTCACCTACTTGCAACGAATTAAAACCAGTGATCTTATTCTATTCCCTCAGTTTCGCCTACTATTCTTTGTTATCTTTCCACATACATTCTTATCATGATAAGAAAAAATAAAGCACACTGCAATAAGGTAAACAAAACCGGTACATGTGACAAGTGCTATTTGGAACATTATATTTGATTTTGAAATTTTGTGGATGATATAATTTTTTTAACTTCTGCATCTAATTATATCTTAAACGAAACTAATCTTTGATTTATTATACGAGAATGGAAAATTAAGATAAAAATAACATTTGTAAATTGAAAATGTTCCTACAATACCTAAACCCTGCAGGATACTTCTTCTTTATGCAGTCTTCTCGTCTTTTCGGACTCTCGGTTGGACTCTGATCTGGACACGATGGGGGGTGTGCCTGCGAAGACACTCCGACGATCAAGTCAGTCCGGGAGTTAAGTATCATAGGAGTAGGGAGTGAATAGAGTGTTGTGCCTCTTCCTCTATTTATACTACTATAGATGAGCTCTGGCTTTTGAGTCTAGTTGAAGGCCCAATTGCACCTTAATCATGTTTTGCGTTTAATCTGATTTATTATTGTCTAATTACGTGTTTGTTTGTAATCCTAGTTGGCTAGTTGACTATCCAGCCATCCGGTAATACAAAAAATACTTTGTCCATGATTCACGAGTCTCTTTAATTAGTGTAAGAAATGACTTTTCTCTTATTTCTAATATTTCCATAAAAAAAAATGAAATTAGAAGTTAGATAAATATTATGATAAAATTGACATTGTAAAGAAAATATGAGAATATATAAAAAAGACACTTATACAGTTAAGTTCATAATCATTTTGTTAAAATTTATAAACCGAAAGTCTATTTATAAACAGTGTATTTAATGTAATAAAGTGATAACTTTATTTCGAATTAAATAACACGATTCACTGTTCATAATTATAATTACACCCTTTAAATCTTACTAAAAAATCTTACACCTAATGATTAACCTCATGTATAAATTCTAACCATGAAATCTGCACTCATAAATTGAAGCCCGCGCCTAAAATAATTTTAAAACCTTTTCACATTATATGATTAGTTTGAAAAATCTATAATAAAATAAAATAGAAGATAATATAAAATAGGAAGGTAACTTTATTTATGATTTTTTTTTAATTTTAGTTAGACAAACTTCTAAATCGACGGAATTACTTAACTAGTTAAAATGTCTTTTCTAACACTAATTGAAGTCATTAAACTAACTAAAATGTCTTTTTTTAATAAAAAAATTAATGTTTTCACTAACATTGATAACTCAGCCGAGAACAAACTCAAAGAAAAAAATAAAATAGAAATTCCACCTTCTCAGATAGTTGCGATGATTACGCATTTTTTAGTATTTATATTTAAAAATTCAATTTTAATATTTATTTATTGTTTTTAGTTTCCAGGACATAGATCACAGACTGAAGTAAACTAAAATTAGTATACAACTAAAAAAATGTTTTTAATATAGAAAAAAAAAAGAATTAGTTTTAATTAAAATGAAACGAGTGATTAGATCTAAGTTAAAATTAGAAACCAACGGCACCAGTTTTGTTACCGCACAGGTTGCGTAAAGGACGCGCCAGTATTTTCTCCGATTGGACGACAGGGATCAGATCAGAGCAGGGTCCCCGATATCTACTTATTGGGTGCAATGCAAGCATATTCTGTCCAGAACTAAATACGCTGGCGTTTAGTTCCCGTGTCAATTTCTGCAAGTACCACCACACCTCTCTTCTCTTATATTATCACACCACCCTCTTCACACACACTCTCACTATCTTCCCTCTCTAATCTCTTCTCATAACCCTCGCATCCTTCTTATTCTCTCCATTCTTCCTCCGTAATGGCCACTGCCACCGAGAAGCTCTCCGCTCTCCAACCCGCCGTCGCCGGACTGAACGAAATCAGGTCTCGCATTTTCTCAATTTCATTCCTCTACTGTCGATTTCCTTCGTTTTCGTTTTCGCAAGATCGGAATCTGATTCGTGTTTTGTTCCGTGCAGTGAGAACGAGAAGAGCGGATTCATCAACCTCGTCAGCCGCTATCTCAGGTGAATCAATCTCCGAGATGGAGCGGCCTCTTCTGCATTTCGTGCTTATTTGTTGTTGATCTCAGCTAATCTTGCTTTTTAATGTGTTGCAGTGGCGAGGCGCAGCATGTGGAATGGAGCAAGATCCAGACGCCTACGGACGAAGTGGTTGTGCCTTACGACACTTTGGCGCCAACTCCTGACGGTAACGAATCGTCGCGTTTTGTTGTTTCCTTTAGTGGATTTGATGTTGTTAATAGAGTTCGGTGTTATTATATGGAACGGAATTGGTGCAGATGATTCGGAGGTGAAGAATCTATTGGACAAGCTCGCGGTGTTGAAGCTAAATGGAGGCTTGGGAACAACTATGGGTTGCACTGGTCCTAAGTATGCCTATATGCCTGATAAGATGCTATTCTTTGTTTTAGACACCAGCGAATTTTAGTCGAGAGTTAGGATTGGGATCATATAGATGATATTTATTGATTGTTAATCTTCAGTTTTTCTAAATTGATTATGATCCGAAAGATGTGTTATATATACGGTTAATGCATTTAGATGTAGGTATCTGTATTGTGTATGGCGTTTTGTTTGAAAACACATCTGCTATCTGTGTGCCACCTTTTACAAAATAAAATAAAGGGGACCTACTTTTCAATTTGTTGAAAAGTAATTCGATGGCCTGTGCCAAGTCAAAATGACCTGAAGTATTATATTCTCAAATCGCCATTTCTGACGAGCTGTATCTGTATTTATGGGCTAATTGATATGCAAATGAAATGCAGATCTGTCATTGAAGTTCGGGATGGGCTGACATTTCTAGATTTAATTGTCATCCAGATTGAGGTTATTCTCGAGTCCTTCTTTTACTTGGTTTTTTTTTCCCCCCCCCCCCACTTGTGTGGACTTTCCGCTGATGAATTCATTCAACACTTATGATGTAGAATCTCAATTCCAAATACGGAAGCAATGTTCCTTTGCTTTTGATGAATTCATTCAACACTCATGATGACACTCAAAAGGTACTCGCTCTTTATTTCTTATTTATCCCCTTTGCCTAGTAGAATTATAATCTGAATTTGTTTGTAAACTAACAATTTTACTTTTGTAGATTATTGAAAAATACCAAAACTCGAATATTGAGATTCATACTTTTAACCAGGTCTGTAACTCTGATTTCTTGTTTGACTATATTATGGATTTTCTGGACTATGATATTTATTTATGTTGATATTTTGTTGCACTATTACTAATTTATGCAGAGTCAGTATCCTCGATTGGTTGTTGAGGACTTTGTGCCATTGCCTTCCAAAGGGCGCACTGACAAGGACGGATGGTATGTATGACTTCATTTTTGCATTTTTATACTCGATTATATTATTGCAATGATTTCAAAACTTTCACACGATTTACATCTTTCTTCTATTTTTTCTGAATCAGCAATGCTAAAATGGTACATGGCATGTATAATTTAGACGTAAATCTAAGCTGGTCTATATGCATTGGTTTGTCATTTTTGACGCTCAAATTTATCTCCTGACCAATCACATTTACTATTTTATTTGCTCAGGGCTCTGGTTGTCAAATTGTCACTGCAACTATTTCTTTTTTCAAATGTGTCTTAACATGGCATTGCTGACTGTTCATATTTTTGATGGATTGCTTGCTTATGTTTCTGTACGATGTCATTTTTGTCTCCTATTCTCGAAGGGGTTTATTTATTTGCGAAAATAGTAAAATATTATAAATTTTCTCTTTTTGAAAAGAGCATAGCTGATAGCAGAAACCTACGGATAAATTCACATAGCATTGGTCCCAAGAAGAAGAACAAGGTTTAATATAAAAATTGGAAACTATATATTTAACGGTTTCTCCCATAAATCAGTGTTTTCTGAAGTAACTTGTATATCTCCTTTAAGTTTTTATCTTGTTGGCTAAATTCTAAGGAATCATATAAGCTTCATTTAACCAATTAATATGTAGAAATATCCTCAGATCCTTTTTGTTCCTCCATTCTATCTTTTGGATAAATAACGCATTATTGACACTGAACTGAACTATAGCAATTATGCGCCTTTTGAGGTTCATCCAACTGAGTTTTGAGTTTTTTTTTTCTGGTATGCATCACTTGTATCCACGACTTAAGCCCCATATATCAGCCATCCTCAAACTTTTTTTGAGGCAGAGCTTGCTATGAGTATGAGGTTTGTTTTGTTAAACCCAATTACAAATTGTAGGACACAATTAGTCACAGTTTAATATATGCTGTATGTCATTTAAAACATAAAAGTAATCATGTTATTATGTCTTAGACCCAAGTACTACTATATATGGTTATGTTGAAAGCGATACCCATGATTTGTGGTTGTTTTTCAAATGGAAAGTGTTCAAGATAGCAAATTAGCATTGGGCCAATCTGCAAATAGAGTCTAATTTGGCTTATGTGTAATTCCTATGGATAGGTACCCTCCCGGCCATGGTGATGTCTTCCCATCACTATCTAACAGTGGCAAACTTGATGCACTATTGTCCCAGGTTGATTCTAGAGCTCACTTGTTTCTAGTTGGACTGTATTTATTTTTCATATTTATTATCATAACTATATTTTTATTTTCCTTTTTTTCTTTCAGGGTAAAGAGTATGTATTTGTTGCCAATTCAGATAACTTGGGAGCTATAGTTGACTTGAGTATCCTTATTTTTCATTGGTTCTTTCTGTTTTTTTTTAACTATTTTTTACTACATTGCTTACTATTTATGCATACAAAAGTTTCTATGTGCTATCACTGTACTTGACTCATTGATGTAGAAATCTTGCATCATTTGATCCAGAACAAGAATGAATACTGTATGGAGGTAAGGAAAGATGGTCTTTATCTTATAATTTATATTTTTAGACTTCATCATTCATCCTTTTTCTTTTCCTTTTTTCTAATACAGGTGACTCCCAAAACATTGGCTGATGTCAAGGGTGGCACTTTGATTTCTTACGAAGAAAGAGTTCAGGCATGTAATCTTACCGATTTCATTTCTGTTCAACCAAGTTTTCATTTCATTATTTCTGGTTCTAGTTTATAGAAAAATTTCAAGTCTCTCTCTGTAAACTTGCTTCTATGTGATATATTCTTTCCGTAATTTATATCTCAAGGAAATAAAAGAATATCCATCTAGAGTTCAATTTTCATGCTCGCTCTCTTTCTCCTTTTGGTTTAATGAGAAAATTAAAAACCCTTGAAATCTCAAGAACGTTGCTATTGAGTGACATTTATTTATGATTCTTTTATGCAGCTCCTGGAAATCGCACAAGTTGAAGATGAACATGTAAGCCACTAAATATGTCTCTTTTTCTTGGTTCATCTCGCTCTTCCGAGCATAGGCAATTGTTTTAAGTAAATTATTTAGTTATTTTATGTAAATATAATGTTACGAAGAATAAGCGTAGTGATTAAGCATTAATGTATTGGCTTGTTTGATTTAATTAATTTGTGGTCTAACTAATGGTTGCTAAGGCTAGCTGATGCTTATGTATTGATAATCTGACTGGAGATGTCACATCAATTGATACACGTTTTCAGAAAGAAAGTGAAAAAAAATAGAAAGCACCATTCTTGGTCATTTTCATTGAAGTCTCACAAGTTTTCCACTCTAGAAAGTGTTTGAAGGATAAAGATGACAACCAAGTTATTTTATGGCAATGCAATTTGGAGGCCGTTGCTTTGGTAATAACAAGAAGTTCATATCTCAATGCAATTGCAGTACATGTTTTTAGTTTCCAACAGTTGATAAGAAGTTGTCAACTGTAATTGTGGATTTGCTACCATATTTTCTTACAAAAAATTATCCAAAATCCACATTGATCATATAATATTTATAAAAGGTAAGGGACAATACTTGCTTTTGCAATTCTTTTGATACAATTTATGGTAGCTGGAACATGTGGTAAATAATGATGATAAGTCTTAACTTTGGTGGAGACGAGAGAAGAAATTTGCCAATTATTCCATTGAAATGTAATTCTGTCTTTAATGCAGGTCAATGAATTCAAGTCAATTGAGAAGTTCAAAATTTTCAACACAAATAATTTGTAAGTTTTATTAGTTAATGCCTTTATTGTTTTAGATTGTATACTCATGCATATGTTTTGACAATAATCTATAGGTGGGTGAACTTAAACGCAGTTAAAAGGCTTGTTGAAGCTGATGCTCTTAAGATGGAAATTATTCCCAATCCAAAGGTTCAAATTTGTTATTTTTCAACGGATAGCCTGTATTTCCTTCTTTAGGATGCTCTATTGTGGGCTAGTTGTTTGATAATTGATTTTTGGTTGGGAAATTGCTGACTAACTAAATTTGTGGATTTGTAGGAAGTCGATGGAATAAAAGTTCTTCAGCTGGAAACTGCAGCTGGTGCAGCAATAAGGGTACTCAGTGTTTATTAACATATTAATGAAGTCTTCTTTACTATAAGTTTCTTCCAGTGCTAATATATTCACATCATTTCTAATAGTTCTTTGACAAGGCTATTGGTATTAATGTTCCTCGATCACGATTCCTTCCAGTGAAGGCAACTTCAGATTTACTTCTTGTCCAGGTTATAAACTTTTCCGATGCAAGGCACACAATGTTACTTGAATATATATTTTATTTGAAATAATTAGTTGTCTTTGTTTCTTCAGTCTGACCTCTACACCTTGGAAAATGGATTTGTCATTCGGAACAAAGCTAGGACAAATCCTGAAAACCCTTCTATTGAACTGGGACCAGAATTTAAGAAGGTTAAGATTGATACTATTGCTTTGTCTTAGAGGATAACCATAATACTAAATTTCTTGGTCTCCTTCACAGGTTAGCAACTTCTTGGGCCGCTTCAAGTCAATTCCTAGTATTGTTGAGCTTGACACTCTTAAAGTGGCTGGCGATGTTTGGTTTGGAGCTGGTGTTATCCTCAAGGTATTTGATTTTATCCTTAGTGTCTGTGCTGAAATTGTGTTTAATTTTAAGTGTTAAACTGACCTTAATAATAAAAATATCTAGAACTGAATACTTATATAACTATTTAAATTTCTGCCCTCAATATAATTTGGTTAAATTATGGATGAGAGAATTGTATACTCTTATGGTTAATGCAAGAACCTTCGTAAAAGTTTCTCTTGTTATGGTTATTGTTAAACTTGTATTTTATAAGGATAAAGCTTAGATACAGTACCTTACGTGCTTTTAGATATTATTCTCCAATTAAAAGAGTTTTATCTTGAGAGTGTTCTTTTCTAACGCAAACATTTATTTTTGCGAATTACCCAAGTAAAACTCCAATTTGATTGGATAAGAATCCCATAAGTATCTAAAGAACTGCATACAATTTTTAAATCTTTTATTATTGTTCCGGTATATATCCAAAAATCTCACATTGTTTGAGTTAGGATCAAAAGTAGTTTATATATATAGATCTCCCTCTTTAACACTTTTAAACATTTTTTCAAGACAAAACCATTATGGAAACACCGAGTTCCAGAGCATGTAAATATTTGATGTGGTGACAACAAGGAGTCTGTTCCGGTGTCCAAAAATTTTACATTTGGAGTTTATATACATTCTCCTTCTTAACCTTCTAAAATGTCTTTACTAGACAAAAATATGATAGAACCACACAGTTCCAAAGTGATATAGTATACAATTAGGATGCTAATTAAAATTCTGTTGAAGTTTAGAAATTTTCTAATTTTTGAAGTAAAATTGGAATGTCACCAAGAAAATAAGGTAAATATTTAATGGTTGAAGTTAACTTTAGTTCTTCCGTTTTGGGTGTTCAGTGCTGTTTTTTGGTACCTTCAACATTTGAGTTTAGTCCCTATGATTTTCATTATTCGGTTTGGGTACTAAACCCTATATTTTTCAATTATTTCAATTTTAGTCCCTACAAAAAAAATGATCCTGAATACCCGATCCTCTTTTTCATGCCTATAATCTAACTTATCGAGATAAAAACTTTATGGTATGAAACTAAAGGGGCTAATATTCAAGGAAAGAAATTATTGGCAACCAAGTGAAGGACAACTATAAGGACAAACTATATTGTCCAAACTAACCCAGGCTAAAACTATTTTAGTGAAGTTCTCAATTATTATGATTAAGAGTAACTTGTTTGGTTTCATCTTTTTAAAATTCCATCCTTTGTAGAATTTTTAAAAAAATAACAGGTTAAAATATCTTTTTGGTTTGTCAGTTTAGCACCTCAACACCATTAAACTTTGGTTGACACGACACGTTTAACAATTAGTGCCATAAACTAGAAGAACACCAATTTGACCAAATTAATGAATTATTAGTGAAAGAACCAATTTGGTTTAACAGAGAATATACACTGACCGAATTGGAACTAAAAAAATTAAGAAGAGGGACCAAAAGAGTCATTTTTAATGAAACTAATATTATTTTATTTTCTGATGTTTTGTGGTGCCTTGACAGGGTAAAGTAAGTATTGTAGCAAAGCCTGATGTAAAGCTGGAAGTTCCAGATGGTGCTGTCATTGCGGACAAGGTATTTAACTATATATGGATTTTATTTGTGGAAGTGAGGTTGTCATTCTAATTTCTTCTAGTTCTGAGGATGGAATTGTTATATGCAGGAAATTAACGGCCCAGAGGACCTGTGAGGAAGCAATATAAGTTTTGAAAGATCGAATTGCTATATGCAGGAAATTAGTGGCCCAGAGGACTTGCGTGGAAGCTAAATAAGTTTTGAAGTGTCAGACTGTTTTCCATCTTTACAGTCTCCTGTTATTTTATCAATTACTACTCTAGGAAAAGAAAATAAGTTGCTTTTTTGTTGGTATGGAGCTTTGTTCGTTGTCTTGTGATTATTCTGTTTAGAACTAAGAATTTGACAAGGTTGGTTATGAGTTCTTCAAACAATGTTAGCGTTCATGCCAATTTTTACGCCAAAACATAATCTCACTAGTTTTGCCAAAATATTAGTGGTGTTCAATTCAAATGAAAAATATTTGTTGGATTTTTGAAAATTTTTAGTACGGTTCTAACACAATTTTAAAAGGTATAAATACAATAATTTTTTAAAAACTCAAATTTATTGTATAAATTTTTATTATGATTATAAAAATAAGGAACAAATTTTTTTAAACCAGTCATGAAAAATATTTTACTGCTCTCAAAAGAATCTTAAACATATTTTTACACATAAATATTTATTTTTAATTTATATAATTCAAAATTATATAATATATAGATTTGTGTCTTACATTTTAAAGATTATACATATTTTTGTATTCGTGTCAGTGTCTTTATATATATCTGTGCTACATAGGTAACAATCAAATTCAGTTTAACTAACTTTATACTCTAACTTACACAATTTAGTTACTAAATCAACTTATTATCTAAATTAACTATACAAAAGTTCTATCCAAAACATAGATAACTTCCCTAAACTAAAATTCTTTATTATAGTGAAAATTTCAATTCCAACCGAAAAACCACTCTAGAATCTAAGGACCTAAAACATGTTATCCAAACATCACCAAAATTTAGTATGTGGTAAAATAAGTTGAGAGGAACACTTTTCTCAAGTATTCTTATCAAGATTGATAACTAAATCCTAAGAAAAAAAAGACAGAAAAAGGATCTTTAGAGGAATAATGAACTTACTCTGCTTAAAAATTTGATCGAGAAAAAATGTAGCCTAAATCCTCGGGATAGTTACGGGATTTTACAAATATTATTTGTGACATATTTTCTTTACAGATAATCATTCATGAAGATTATGAGTTGATTTTAATCACACATAATTAAAAATCGATGAAAAATCAAAACACTAAAATGACTTTCAACCCTTAAAATAGTGAAAAAAGGATAATTAAACCTAATATTAATAATATTAATATTAAAAAATTAATAACAATATTAATGATATTAATAATAATATTAATTATATTACTAATAATATTAATTATATTAATAATAATATTTTTAATAATAAATATAAATAATAATATGCATAATAATATTGATATTGTTATTAATAACATTATTATTATTTTTAAACTATTACTTATTATTTATTGTTATTAACATTAATATTATTTTTAATATTAGTAAAATTATATTATTAATATTACTTATGAATATACACTTGTAGATAAATTAATATTATTTTTTAATTTTAATAAAATTATATTATTAATATTATTTATGAATATATATTCATAGATAAATTAACCATAAATTAGTATAGTTAAATTTATCTAAAAATTTATATTCATGAATAATATTAATAATATAATAATAATATTATTAATAATATTTTTAATATTATTAATAATAATATTAATGATATTAATAATATTATTATTAATATTAATATTAATATTAATATTAATAACAATATTAATAATAATATTAATATTTTTATAAATTATAATAATATTATTATTAATAGTTTTAATGTTATTATTATTACTATTAATATTAATTTATGAATAATAATTTTAATATAGTATTTAATTTACTTATAAATTTGTGCTTATGAGCAGTAAGTTGTATGTAATACTAAATTTGTTTATGCATTTATAAGGTAATAATTTGTAAGTAAAATTGAAATTGTTATATTAAAACTAAATTCCTATTATTACTAACGTTTTTTTATAAGTCAACTGCTAATATGATTTAGATAGAAAAATATCAATTTTTTTAGAAAAATTATTAAGGGGTGATTCTTTTAATTTAAAAAATAATTTAGTTTAAGGAATGATTACTGTAGAAAATAAATTATATGATAAATAATATTTATCTATGCAACTTGATTCTTAATGTTCAATATTAATAAAGCAAATGAACAATGATTATGAAATTTAATTTGGTTTGGAACAATATGACAGTTACGTTGATATTGAAACTTTCAATGTGATAATTTAAAATATAATTCCTCTGCAGCTTTAACTAAAAGTAAAAAATTATAATATATACTTAATTGTCAATAGCGTAGAAAAAACATAATTTAATGCAACTCTTATAACTATATAAAATTAAATCAATCAATAACATGTTATCATTAATTTGTAATTAAAATTAATTTTACACATGTAACAATGAATGGCCTTAATGTGCATATCTTTCTTGTATTAGAAAATGTGGTCTCACTTTTTGCAATCTTAATTTCATTCTGTTTAAACTCTTAGAAGTCAACTGTGTTCAAATTTTATTTTACGGGTATTTGATGAGTAGTAAATGAATATGAATTGTTTATTTATGCGTCTTTATCTATTTTTTGTTTCTTTTTCTTTCTGGTATAGCTAAAGATTTGGAAAAAAATCACTCATTTTATTCTTTTCCCTTTTTTAAAATATCATTTTTCTCTCTAATTCTATATTTTCTGTACCAATTTCTTATATGTATGAATGTTAATTCTATGACTAGTTTAAGTAATTTTTCCCTCTTAATTATTTTTTAAATTTTTACTATTTTTTATCTCATTTCATATTTATTATTTATCCTGTAGTGTTATAAACATAGCCAATTTTACAAGCTGCTCCAACATCACTTATTTTATTTGATAGGAGAATTTGAAAAAGAAATGATTCATATATTGTTATTTTTCTTATGCTTAGTGAACAACCATGATAGATATGTAGTTTATGGCATTCAACACACACATAAAGAAGATTTAGAGTTGGAACAACAATTACAACTCCTTAACAAATCACCTGTCAAGAGTATTCATGTATTTTATATTCTTCTATTTCATTATTGTATGCTTTTCTTTTTGTTGGATTTGATCTCAATATGTGTTTTGATAAAAAAACAATTATATATAATGTATTTTTATTTTTTAGACAAAATTTGGATACATTGTTGATTGTATTGATATTTACAAGCAACCCGCATTTGATCATCCTTTATTAAAGAATCACAAATTACAGGTACATTCTTTTGAACATTCTCAAATATAATCAATTTTATATATTTTTTCTAATTATAATTATTTTTGTCTTGTTTAATTATAGAGAAAACCCAGTTTTCAAAACTCATTTGAAAAGACAAGTGTGAAGAATTCTTCTACTAAACCCATATTTGGATTTGAGAAAGACGAATGTCCAAGAGGAACTGTTCCTATTAGAAGAACAACAAAAAACAATCTCATTCAAAGCAAATTACTATCAAGTAATCATATCCTAGATAAAGATGTTTCTGGTCTACAGGTAAGTTTTTTCTTGTATAATAAGATTGAATATGTTGTTAACTTGTTTCTATAAAATTAACCATATCTAATGTTCAATTTGAATACTTATTTGAATTTGTTAAATTTTGTAGATTGCAGAAGTATATCTTTTATCTGATGGTCCTTATTACAAAGTTAGTGGAATTAATAGCATTTATAATCCAAAACTTCTGAGAAATGATCAAATGAGTCTTTCTCATATTTGGGTTCAGAACGGACTGGGTGATGCTACTAACAAAATCTCTGTCGGATGGCATGTGAGTTTTAATTGGATTATATTATCATTTTAGTTATATATATATATATATAATGAGTTTTAGTTTATACTTGTTATTAATTTGTGTGAAATTATATAGGTGGCTCCACACTTTTTATGGTGATACTGCAACTTATATTTACACTTCATGGACAGTAAGGAGATATTTATTTATATGTTTTTTAATCTATACCTAAAAACATGTTCCATTTTTTTTAAATCTAATATGGTATTACATTGGGACACAGTCAGATAATTTCAAGAATAAAGGATGCTTCAATCTATATTGTTCAGGATTTGTCCAGACTAATCCAAAAAAATACATCGGTTCACTAGTGACACAAACATCTACCTATGGTGGACCAATGGTTGCGACTGCACTTTCTCTCGCAAAGGTCATGTTCATTCCATTTAACTTTCTCTATGTAATCTTAGACATGATATTATATTGTTGACAAAGGTTAATATATATTGTAGGACCCAAATACACAAAATTGGTGGCTAAATATCGAGGGCTCAAATATTGGATATTTTCTGGCAAAATTATTCCCGAATATGAGCTCAGCTGATCAAGTGGGTTGGGGTGGGAGAACACTGACTCCTCCTAACACTCCCAGTCCTCGGATGGGATCTGGATATTTTCCTGATAAAAATTTTGGTCTTTCATGTTATTTTAGGCAAGTTTCCTTTCAAAATGAATCAAGAACAGATTATGGACCTCCAATATATGACACGGGCACAATCAATGACAATCCTAGTTGTTTTGGTGTTGAGTACTACGGAGATCTAGGAAGAAAAGCTGGATATTCTCTCCAATTTGGAGGACCTGGTGGTGAGTGTGGTAATTGATGAAAAAAAGCTCAATAAAACTTATATTATTGCCATATATTCAAGATTTACGTTTAGTTAAAAACTTGGTTTAATAGTTTAAATTTAATAATAAGTCTAAACTTCTAAACATTTCTCTTTGAAAATGAATGAATTATGAGAGATTGATTCCAGCACAAAAGGCATAGATGAACTAATACATCTCTAATCCTAAAAAAACTAATTAAAATAAGCTTACACATTTGACTTTGTAGATAACGAAGAACACATAATATAAATTTTTTAGAGAAAAAAAATAAATTACATTAAAACAATATAAATATGATATCATTGAAGAGAAAGTATACACGTGCATAGATAGAAAAAGTTAGTATAGTTTCGTTGGTTGTAACAAAGAATATTCTAACAGTATTAATAATAATGCTTTTAAAAATGTATAAATGAAAAAATTGAGATTTTTTTTATACAAGAGTATATTTTTCTTATTTTTTCAAAATCTAATCATTTTATATGATAAGAAGATCCGAGTAACGGCTTACTCAATTACCATATCATACAATTATGTTAACCACATCATTTGGCCTTTGGTGCTATTTTTTATGTATATATGAATAAGCTTTAGAAAAGAGAGGGTGAAGTGTGTTGCAATGAAAATTTCTTCACTTGTGTAATAAAATCTTTGATTCTCTCAATCTCTTAATTTTCTTCAACTATTTTTTGTAAGTTTTCTTTCAATCTTCTTTCACTGATTAGGAATCTTATTTTAATTTGTTATTAAAATTTAATAGCTAATTTTTATATAATAATTTTCAATAATTTTTTAAAATTTAATATAATATATTTATTGCTAAAAAAATATGTATAACAATCAATTTTAATTTAAGAAGAAAAATATAATTTGTTAAGGAAAAATATATGTTTAAATCATCCTTAACCTTAACTCCGGAATAATTTGAGACTAATACCTTAACAAAAATGCTCTTACCGAAGCTAAGTTGGAATCGTTTGAGGTGGATGACCGAGCTTTTGGATAAATTAATCTCTCGATTGAATGGTTGTTGAGCTTTGTAGACTAAGTATTGAGCGGAGATCCGAAGTAGAAGTTTCTCTAATGGTCTTGTTAAAAAGAGATTAGAGAAATATAAGAATATTTAAGTGAATGAATGAGATTAAGTGAGTACTTTCTGGAGATAAATTTATATTTATAGGCTTTTGGGCCTAGGTTAATATCTAATAAAGTGGTTACAAAATATTGGGTTGATTGATCTAGTACAACAAAAATTAGTTTCAACCAAATCCGAGTTATTTAGATTTACAAGTGGTTTTATCCCGCTTTACAAGGTGTATAATATTATATTATTATTGATTGTTGTAAGAAACAACTCATGTTTTGAGACCTAGGAGGAGTATAGATCACTTCAGTGCAACAAGTTGCAAAGAAGTTGAAGAATGGGGCCCAATGTTTCATGTAGAGGTGACAAAAGATGAACCTATGAAAAACATTATGATAATACATTACTTTCTGAACGTCTTTCTGGATGAGTACTTGAATCACCTCATGTGCAAGAAATGGAATTTGGAATTGAACTTGTTCTAGGAGTGGGACCAATCTCCACAAGTTTATATAGAATGCCCTGGTTGAGTTGGCAAAGTTGAAGAAACAAGTGGAAGATTTGTTGGAGAAGAAATTTATTAGACCTAGTGTATTTCCATATGGTGCACCAATGTTGCTAGTGAAGAAGAAAGATGTGAGCTCCTGGTTATGTGTGGACTATCATCAATTGAATAAATTGACCATTAAAAATAAATATCCTTTGTCTCAAATAGATTACTTATTAGACTAGTTACATGGAGCTATTATGTTTTAAAAATTAATTTGAGGTTAGAATGTCATCATATTATAGTGAGAGATGAAGATATTTAGAAGACTGCCTTCGAGTCATGATAAATTTGGCATGACAAATGCTCCAACAATATTCATGGACACTACAAGAACATTTGCTATTATTTATTGATAATTACCTACAAAATTGGATTCGTATATAAATTAGGAGTTACAAATGGATTTTACATATAGCTTACTATTTGTAGGTAAAAGCATGGTTACAAGAAAACTCCAGACAACTAACTAAAAGTTTACTCCCACATGAGTTCCATTATCATCCTATAGCCTACATGGAAGCTTGTGCTCATATGTTATTTGTTAATCTAGAAAAATACTATTAGTTTATTTTGTTTAAAAAAGGAATATCATTAAAATTCCCAAAGTGGTTAATATTCCCTTAAGAAATAAATGAAGTATACTCTAATTTAAGAGAAAAAGTAACATTTGTAGCAGGATACATGTTGGCTAGTTTTTCTTATAGCTTCTCAATCTATAACATGAATCTTAGCTTGGGATTATATTATTGTACATTCATATGAAGGAGTATAAAAAAAATTCTAGCTCACAAAATACAAATAAAATGGTGGAAGAAGTCAATAGTGATCTAATCAACAAAGACAAAATCAAATAATGGTTAGAGAAGAATAACCTCATTCCCAAAGAATCACAACCATAACAATTCAATAAGGAAGCCTTATTCTTAGTAGAAAACTAAGGAATAAACACAACTTTAACATCAATATCTTCAAAATAAGAATTTGAGAAGTCTTCAAAAAGCAACATCAACACAAGGATAAGATAAAGCCACCACAAAAGGGGAATTCTCTAAATTCAATCCATATATACAAAATGAAGATATTTATTATTGAGAAGAATCTCTCATGTCATTTGACATTTTGTACTACTTTTATGAATATATAAAGAAGTTATTCAAAAAAATAGAGAGTGAAGTATGTTGTAATGAAGACTTCTTTTCTCTAATAAAATCTTTGGTGCCCTCAATCTCTCAATTGTCTTCAACTATTTTGTAGGTTTTCTTCTAGTGATTTTTCAATCTTCTTCCAATATTTTATTTTATAATGTTTTTGTGTACTCTATTTTATTTAATATCCTGACAATATTATCAACCCTTTCATTAGTAGTATCTTCAAAATATTCTTACAATATTTTTAAAACATAGTAGTATATTAAATCAAAACAAAATATAGGATATTGTAGTAGCAATATTAGAAAGTAGCCTTCATGGTTACTTTCTTTAATTGTTACCCAACCTTTACAATGAATGTTAAAAATAATAAAACTAACAAAATTATATGTCCAGACATGAAATGAGATAGTAGACGAAATGTTTGGTCCAATACAAATAATTAATCTATATATTTTATTATAAAATTACAAAAATAGATTATAGTTATAAAGCTTTAATATCTTTATCAAAAAGATGAAACAATATTGATCTTAGAAAATCATCAATACAAATTCCTAAAATATTATGTCATGAAGAAGTAATAAAAGAAATTCTTAAAGAATGGATACTAGAAAATATAGTAGAAGAACAAAAAATTAAAACACAAAAATAAGAGAAATAATTCAAAAAGACTCAAATACTATATTAAGAATGAATAGATCCTCCAATATAAAAGAACACCATCTAGACACTTTATCAATGGATCAAAATAAACTTAAATTTTAGAAAATTAAATAATATTACACAATAGTAAGTAAACCAATATATACATATACATAGTTAAAGAAATCAGAATCTCCTCAACATTCTCTAATAGCTTCACAAGAATTAAATACTTTAATTAGACTAAAATATTTTAAGATAGATAAAGATTGGATTAGAAAAGATTTAACGTCCTATACAATAAAGATAAAGTATACTGATATTTTAAAAATTACTCTAAGAATAAATAGAAGAATTTAGAACAAAATTCGATAATTATCTCAATCAACATGAAATAAACCTTTCTTTTTTTATTGATTTTCATAATATAATAAATTTATATGTCTATTAGGAAAAAAAAATAAACAATGCAAAAAAAGATAAATAATGAAGTTATGAAATCAGAATATTCTTACGAGAAACTATTATGATTCAGTTATAAAAAAAAATTAGAAATAGAAGCAAGTTCTACTTAACAAAAATTGTACTTGTGATGATGGTTATTTTTGTATAGGTTGTCACTTGTAAACGTCACTATATATGTGTGCAATGATTTTGTATGTACTATAAATTTTGTCATCACAAAAAATAATATAATGGTATTTTTCAAATCAACCTGCCATTTAATATACTATATTAAGTGACTATTTAAGGTTGTAAATAATGTCTATTAAAATTGTCGTAATGTCATTAATCGAAAAACAATTTCATTGTAACCAGTTGGACATCTGGATGTCATTGTTTTAGTTATCATTTGTAATTGTCATTATTCTAATAAATTCTAAAATGTAGTGTGATTGTGAAATGTCATAATTTCAATATTAAATTATTTATAATTATCCACCAACATTTATAATATCATAATTTAATAAAAATCTAATTTTCATAATGACAAATTAAAAGATAGTAGCAATAAAAAAAAGTGTATTTAACATTCCATTTACCAAAAATTAAAATATATATAAATTCTTATATCATACATTTTCCTAAATTTGTAGTCATTTTCTGTTGTCTTGTTTCCTCAATAATTTATCAATTGAAGTTTAAAAAAATATAGAAATAAATATATATTATTTATGAAAGTTTCAACTTACATGGAAATCAAGGATGGATTGTTGTCAAGAACTTTTAGCTCCTCTAATTGTAGTATATCCTTAGGGATTTTTCCATAAAAATTGTTGCCAAAATAATAATAGTAATTACAAAAATTGTTGAAGTATTCCTAGTTAATTTTGGCAGGTACATGTTAGCTTACACTGATTTTATGAAAACTTGCTTTCCAATTTCATGTGTTAGGGTTTAGATCTAGGATTTAGGATTTACAAGTTAATTTTATATAAAAATATTTTAATAATATAATTTAATTATAGTAGTTAAATAAATAAATCTATAACATTAAAATAATTATTATTTTATTTTATTTTTAATAGATGAAAATACACTTTAATTGTCGGTGTTGCAGTTGAATTTGATCTACTCTCAAACATATCTTAAAAACAATGAATTCAATAAATGATTTTTTTGAAAATGGAAAACACAATTCTATTGAAAAAAGAAAATCACAATCTGCAGATATGGACTGCAGTAATATCTCCAATAAAAAAATTCTAATTAGAAAAATTATCGTCAATGTAGTGCCACTTATATCTCCCCCAATTAAAAAAAGCTGTTTGAGCCCAGCGGACTCAGCCCAGGCTCTTTAAGAAATGGTGCGGATATAAACATTGTGAGCTGCAAATAGGAATACTGCTGGGTCAGCCAAACAGGCCCAGGCTTTAGTTCAAAAAGAAGTTACGGATATGAAAAATGTGGAATGTAAATAGCAGAACTGCTAGGCCAACCGAACGGACCAAAAAGAAAACGGGCCAAAAAAAATTAAGATTTCCGTGGCTGAGATAAAATTATCCCCAAAATCAGTGGAGATGGAGGGTGGAAGAAATTGTGTTGTGTG
>Ga0123342_1000559_pt1 | contig 59202 bp, 33 predicted proteins | sample Turbeawhitnodule_FD_89960 | JGI IMG/M metagenome (GOLD analysis project Ga0123342, IMG submission 89960) | Root nodule microbial communities of legume samples collected from Mexico - Turtle bean Mexico white nodule | ecosystem: Host-associated > Plants > Roots > Nodule | place: Mexico: Nepantla... | reverse complement strand
GCTAATTTAGGATTTTTTCATAGAGAGCCTTTTCTTTGGTATAATAGGCTTCCACCTTGTCTATTCTTAGAATTCTTTATGAATAGGTATAGTCTACCTATGTATCGTTTTTGTTAACATATGAGTTTTGGTATAGTCCCCGTATTTTTGTATTTTTTTTTTTTTTGTATTTTTTTCTCTTGTTCAATAATATTTTTTATTTCATGTGATGGTAAATGATTGTTGTAACTTGAGGTATCAGCCTAGCTGAGATCTTAAGTTGCATAGTGATACCTAACATGGAAGCTTTTATTTAAAAAAAAATCCAAATTCACTTTTCCATTTCTAACTTTATTCAATAAAACTATAATGTACCATTCATGCGTCTTTAACCAAAAGTTTCCGACGACAAGATTGAATACTATTATAAATGTATTTATTTTGCTGATATGGTTTATTAAAATTCAAAATTTATGATTTAAATATTTATATAATATAAAAATTTATTATATAAACTAGCGGGAACACAGACAATTTAAAAAATAGGATAAAAAAAAGACGTGAGAAGAGAAAAAGTGAAAAGAACTGAACATAATAAATATCTTTAATTTTTTATTTAATTAAAAAGAAGATCAGTTTAAAACAGAAAAGTAACGTACCAATATTTACATACTCCTATCGTCCACATCTAACAATAAATATTAACAAATATATTTAATTTTTATTTAATATTTTTTTTTTGAGTTGAATGATATCAAATAAAATAAATTTTAAAATTAAAAACTACTTTATTAAATATATAGGTATATAGGTATAGATTAAATATTTATTTTATATAGAAGCGATCGAGAATATACGGATTTTAAGGTTTGAAGTTTTGCTTTGTCAGAAGAATCTCAGCTATGTTATTTTAGTATTTTAAAATAAAATAAAAAATAGTTTTGTAATTCAGAGGGTTGATGTTTTTTTTTTTAGTTTTTAGTAAATATTTATTATAGAATAAAAACAAATGTGTATGATAAGTGTCACGTGTCATGAACCGGCACACAGTGGTAAGATCCTAGTCAGCATCGAGTGGTTGATGTAATCGACAAAATACGTATCTGACAGACGTACCACGAAAAGGGACACGTGGCGCGCAGCAGAGGCTTCAGTGGCTCTATATAGAGCAGTAGCAGTTGTGCTACTTTTGCGACACTCTTTCTACCTTCATTTCAATTTTCCATTTTCCATTTTCTTTTCTTCTTCCACTTTCTCTGGTTTTTCATTTTCTTTTGTTGAAAAGATCTTTTGTTTGACAATGAAGGACACCAGTGTTGAAAACCCTCTGCGCCTTCAGTCTGTAAATCACATCTCCCTCATATGCAGATCAGTGGAAGAATCAATGGATTTCTACCAGAACGTTCTTGGATTTTTCCCCATTAGAAGGCCTGGTTCCTTTGATTTTGATGGGGCATGGTAATTAGTTTCACACACAACATCACCATCATGAATCATTAAGATCAAGATCTTTTTTTGCAGCTAAAAAAAATGCCTTTATGCAGATAATCTTGGTGGGGTTTTCATTTTCTGTGTGTTTACTTTGCAGGCTATTCGGCTATGGTATTGGGATTCATCTGCTAGAAGCAGAGAACCCAGAAAAGTTGCCAAAGAAGAAGGAAATTAACCCGAAGGATAATCATATATCTTTTCAGGTCAGAGTATTTTGTAAATTGAAAATCAAGTTCAATCAAGTTGAACACGTTTCTAGGAAGATCAAAATTCTAGTACATTGATGTGGATTTGTTAATGATTTCTCTAAGAGAAGAAAGAGAACAATCCCGAGATATAATAAAAACAAAGTATCAGAAGATAGACAAAATCATGACCTTTTCAGTTTTAGGCATAATCACTTCTTGCTTTGTATGACCACTTGTTCACCAAACACACTCAAACTTTAGTGATAGGTAGCTATCATTAACTGGGAGTTTGCTTTGATATTTTGAAGAGTTTTCCGTGTGCAACATTGTTTTTCTTTGGACTTATCTACACTTCTGAGTTTTCTCTCTCTTAAAGCCAAATGCACACAGACACAAACAAAATTATTATGCATAGGCAAGTCTTTTGTACTTCCTTGTTTTCAAGATTTTATTATATAGCTGGTTGCAAACCTAATAATTCGGTTTTATAAAGTTGAGTTAGGATGAATATTTACTTCTTAATATGATATCAGAATTATTTTTTAGTTTTGTTTATTGAGCTTATCGAACCGTTATCCTACCACTATATTATCTCATGTACAAGCTGAGTATGTTAAAGATCTCACATCGACTTAGAGATTATGACATTTCATAGTATATAGGTTTCACATCGGTTTCACATCGGTTTCACATCGATTGTATTACGCTTAAAGTTCAGTTCTTGATTGATTAGATCACTATTATGAAGAGAGATTTATAATATGTGTGATTTGTGGTTGAGCAGTGTGAGAGCATGGGAGCAGTGGAGAAGAAGCTGAAGGAGATGGATATTGCTTATGTGAGAGCAACGGTGGAGGAAGGTGGGATCCAAGTGGACCAACTCTTCTTCCACGACCCTGATGGCTTCATGATCGAGATATGCAACTGTGATAGCTTACCTGTGATTCCCTTGGTTGGTGAAGTGGCAAGAACATGCTCCCTTGTGAATCTTGAGAAAATGCAGAATCAGCAGCAGCAGATACAAAACATGCTTCAACAACTGTGATGACATGATCCTTAAATTATGTGGTGAATCTTAAGAGTATATCCACAGGGATCGATCACAAAAGGAGTAGTTAACCTTTTTATGTGGCTGAGTGGTTAATTTATCATGTTGTTTCTTTTTTTTTGTTCAGTTTCCATTGTGACATAATCATCAAATAATAAACAATTTGCCAAACACAGTAGTGCTTTTCCAACGATGTTCCAAAGTGGAGTTTGCGTTGCTGGTTTCATTTTAAAATCATATAGTTTTCTGTAAAGTTTTTGCTTTGGTACCTTTGTGATCAAGTGACCCACATTCACATGACAGCAAATGAGATCATTCCATGTCATTTGATTAAGGATAATTGTTCCAACTCAACATTAAACAATGCTGTGTCGTATCTCATTCACCTTCTTCATGCTGACTTTTCTAATTTATATGATGATTAACATTTTTTTTTCATGAATCTCGGACACTCTTTTTAAATGGCGTGTCAGTGCCTGATACTGTCGGTGTCTTATACTTGTATCGGTATCAACACTCTTTTTAAATGGCGTGTCAGTGCCTGATACTGTCGGTGTCTTATACTTGTATCGGATACCGATACTTGTATGACACCAGTAAGACACATATCCGTAAAGTGTCAAATTTAAAAAGTATTTGTTAAATTTTTGACAATTCTAATACGGTTCTAACACAATTTTAAAAAGGAAAAATACACTAATTTTCTAAAAATTCAAATTTTATTGTATCAATTGTTATTATGATTATAAAAATAATAAACAAATTCTTGTGAACCAATCATAAAAAACATTTTTCTGCTCTAAAAAATAATATCAAACATACTTGTGCACATAAATCTTTATTGTCAATTTATATAATTCATAATTATATAATATATATAGATTCGTGTCTGGTGTCCTACATTTTCCGTATCAGTATTTGTACTATATATAGCAATACACTTGTTATTAACACGTAAAATATGTAAACTTAATTTTTAATTTAAAAGATAAAATATTTATTTAAATACTTTTTTTTTAATATGTAAAAGGAAAAACATTGTTTTATGAAAGACACTAACTCACAAGTATGACCTGATATGGATTTAATTTTGAAATTACTCAATTTCTTTACTTATAATTCACATTTTAGTTAACTTATTATTAATTAACTCTAAATCTTAAATTTTAAATCTTAAATTTTAATATAGCTAACTTATTTTAGATTTTATATTTCAGTATTTTTTTTAGTTATAATCTATGCATAATTGTTATTCAATTACTTTCCTCTATACACCTTAAACAAATATGTTATGTTTTTATCAGTGGAAAGATTTGTTTCTTTTCACTTGTTGCATAGGAGTGACATTTTTGTTGGCAGTGTTTTTTTTAATGACACTAGTGATAATAATGTGATTAAAAAATATTATATATATATTGATAACTATTTTATACAATGCACACTTGTGTTTGATGTAGAGTTGTAAATTCTTTAAAGAGCCTCTTCCACTCAAATTATTATGCTAGAAAACAATCATGCAAAAAAGATAATAAGTTATAATATCTTAACAATGACTTTGGAAACATTTTTGTATCAACACCTTGTAATGAATGATATTGCAAATTCACACACGACACCTTCTTTTCATATCTATCACGTTTTAATGACAAAGTAAAGTGACATGATCTTTTATGGATTTGGTTAATAAATTATGTCTTATTCATATGATTTTGGTTATATATAAAGTCTAAATATCTTATATATATAGTATAATATATACTATATATTAATCACGCATTTATAATAATAATAATCATTTCAAGTAAAGTAAGTAATTAATTAACATAATCCATTTGAAAGCCTTGAAAGTTTGAATAACATGTACATCTAAACAAAGTAGGAAGAAATATAATTTTTAAAAAAAGGATAAATATATTGATTGAGAAAGAATAGATATTTAATTTTTCTTTTTAAGAGTGGGAAGAAATATAAAGAAAGAAATAACGCGCAATCAATTATGTGTATTGATTCATTGGTTACATTTAGTTTTATTAACCCTAAGTTTTACCTATAAAGATAAATTAATGAAATGATTAGAAAAGTGGGTGAAACACTTTTTAAGAAGAGAATTAAGAAATGTTGGATGTTAGGTAACCCTAATAATGAGTATCCTTTGTTGTATTTCCGCATAAAGGATTTGGATTTGGTGGTCCAATTTCTGATTCCTTCACTCCCATTTCCCATTTTCAACCAACTCCATGTGTGGTCCTCAAAAACTTGTTCTATCATTATTTTCAACAGTACAGTTCAATTCGAGTCTTCCACTTCAATGAGTGATGGTGGAAAAATCTACAAGATAATTCCACGATCAAATTAGTCCGAATAGAATATACAATGTAAGAGTTGAGAGCATAAAATTACATTTGATACTTATTGTCTATGGTATTTATACTTTTTTATATGAACATTTATTGTCATAGATCCACACGTAAAATTCAAAAGAGGATTCAATTATATCTTAATTATGATTTACAAATAAATTGACTTAATTATGATTAAATAACGTTTTAAAGATTCTATTTGAATTTAAGTAGTTGAAAGACCGTCGACTAGTCGACCCTCTTGACCATCTGATTATTGACTTCAATAATTATACGATTTTGATCCACGAATTTCATATGTATACCTTATCTATATGCATAAGTATAGTATTAAATTAGAATTTATTCTTAATGCAACAATTTTATGAAACAATCCTATTTTATAAAATAATAGTTATACTTAAAAATATATTGTTAATTTTTAAACATATATATATATATATATATATATATTACACTTTATATTTATTATATATATATATATCAAATAATTGTATTTAAAATTAGAATATTTGATTAATATGACTTAAATTTTAAAAATAAATATTTGATATTTTATTTAAATTTATTGGATTGTTATTATTTTTTATTTTTGAAACAGGTCTAAATGATATATTGGTTCAATATAAGCTGAAAAATTTGTAGTCCGTTCAGAAAATGCCCTTTTTTGGCTTGATACAAAATTGTTAGGTGTTCTGTTGACTTATTCTCATTCAAACGCCGTTTCAAATAAATTTTGGCCTAACTTGGTTAAGATTGATTATATTTTATATTTTTTTAAACTATAATCGTGCTTCAGATCCTATTTTTTTTTTTTTTAAATATTAAATTCTATTAGTGTGAATGCAATTGGTAAAAAATAAATTCGTACATTCTCAAGATAAGCAACGATTACACTCAAAGTAATTTACATTTAATATTTTAACAAATTAATTTTCAATTTTTAATAAATTGCATGATTAAAAAATATCACACATTTAATATTTTTAAAATTTAAATACTACCCATTTATAATCAAACCTCAAATAACTACTTCACTTCCGTATTTTTAAAAAGACGAATCATTCTGAACTTGTATTAATACGACTTCATTTACATTTATAAAAAAATAAAAAATCATATAATTTCTTTGAAATAAAATCGTGTCGAAAAATACTATTTCAGTAAATATTAAATCAAAGTAAAAAAAAAAACTAATTATTACGCCACGCATAATATTATTTTTAACTTTCTTATTATATATGATTTTTGCATCACTTGAAACAGAGTAATCTATGACCCTTCAATTAATCAGGGTTAGTTTAATCGATTAAACATACACTAATTATTTATTATCTAATTTATCTTTTGTGAATAATCATTAAACTTTCCCCTGTACTTAACAAATCAGAAGAAAAAAAGAAATGAAAAATTTGTTTTAGATAAAAATATAAGATAGATATTATGAAGTGAATTTAAACTTAATTCAATCTCATAAAATCTACAAAACCAATTTATAAGAAAAAGTTTACAACCACTTATATATTATGAAATGTCTAAATTTTTAATTGATGTGGGATCTCTAACCATAGATAAAAGGAGGGAGAGAAAGAGATAAAAAAACACTTATATGTCTAAATACATGGTTTCTGCATAAAAACAATGAACACAATTTACAGAAAATAAATGCATAACATTATGCATGAATGAACTTATTAGGCATAAGAACATGGAACTATTTTATTCTTGACATATACTTATGATGAAGCTAGTGTTCCCTGTGATTGTCTATGGATTGAAGGCTCTGAAGTAGCAGATGATGCCTGAAGTTCTTGATGAAGGCATCAGCACTGGCATTGATGTCTTCTGTTGCCATCTTCTCTACCTTCTTTGCATCTCTCTCTTTCTTCTCTTCCCTTGGAAAAGCTTCATGCTTCATGTAGTTTCTTCCCATTGTTCTTGCTTCTGTCAGTGTTGTGCTGCAAATATATTCAATGGAATATTGATGCTTTGTAACCTCATCTCTGCTTCCTTATATATACACATACCAAGCAAAAGGGAATATGTATATATAGTTTCTTTTCTCTTTCTCTTCTTTTTTCACTATTCAAAGTCAAAGATAGGTCACAAACATATAACTAAAAGATGCTTAGAACTTTCAAGCAGCCAAAATTTAGGTCTTGGTAGGTTTAGGGTTTATAGAACTTTCCTGTTTAAGTTTTGTCTTTTTTTTCATGAAAATATTATGTTCTGTGATTCCATTCTTCTTTTTAATGGTGAATGAATGACCTTGTCATATATTTTCTGGTTGTAACAAAAAAAATTCAATTTTTCTTAGTGTTGTTTAAGACATGATTTTATTGCCCTTCAAAGATTCTTGCTTGATGAGTCAAATAATATTGCTGCAACTTTAGTTAATTGTATATAGAGAATCTAGTGTGCATTTAAGACCATTGACAGATTAAGAACTTTGACAAATTAATGTTAAAAACTTAACATATGCTTTTACTTTCTCAAATGATTTGAAAAATTATAAAAAAAACATATTTTTGTTGAAAACTATTACTGTATTACAAATAAAAAACTAATAGTCATTTTTAGGTAATTAAAAGTAATTAATAAAATATATTACACTACAAGAAAAACATAAAATAGAAACCAATTTTAGAGACAAAAAATAATTAGCTGTTATGGTGACTAAATTAAAAACTATTTTAGAGACTAAAAAAAATTGGTTTCTAAATTAGTTTTTATTATTGTTAAATAATTTTTAAATTAGTATCTAATTAGCAATCAAGATTTTTGCTACCAAATTTAGAATCTAAATAATTGGTAGTTAAAATTTTGGTTGTTAATTAGATAATAATTTAGAAACCATTTAATAATAATAAAAATTAATTTAAAAACCACTTTAGTTTCTAAAATATCTTTAACTTAGTTAATATAACAATAAATTATTTTTTTCTCTAAAATTGATTTATATTCATATTTTTCTTGTAGATTATATAAAAAAAAATTAGTTAAGTTACTCTAAAATATTTATCAATTCTTTAATAATTAATTTTATAGAAGAATCCAAAGATAATCATCTTTAATGAATCTCTCCCCTTTCAATTATATATTTTTATACACAATATTCAAATATAATTTTTTTATTTAAACAGATAAAGTAGAACTGGAACCAACAAAATATTGATATGTTTAATTAATTGTGCATCTTCACAGTCAAGGCTAATATCCACTTTTTATTCTGTAATATTTTTTAATAATGTATTTAGCCATTACAACTAAGTTCTTCAATTACTTTTATTTTATTTTAAAAGTTTCAAGTTTCATTTTCTTTAGTGTGGCAGGCTCATTATATTCGATAATTATAAAAAAAAATACTTGAGACTGAATTTTCATCATTAATTAATTAAAATGTAATTATAGACTGTTTTTCTTTTCTGAATTGATTAAGATGTAATTAGAGATTTTTGATAATATTTTACAAACCTTTAATGTGTTTATTTTCTGCATTGATGACAGGTTCAGATCCCATAAGATAATCATCAACATAGCAACATTAATTAGCAACATATACATTAAAAACAAACATACACAAGTATGTGTCATAATTTCTGCTGCATGTGTTCTTAAAAGTAATAAACTATAATCTGCAACTCTGGTATCTGCACCTACCTGCCTAACTCAGAGAAGATAGGTACAAAGCATGCAATTAAAGAAGTTCCTCCCAAGAAAAGTAGAAGAACTGTAGCATGATTCGTTTATATGATTATCCTTACATACGTGGAATTCATTATGATCATGGGGTTTTCAGAAGTTCCAGATTTCTATGCATTCAGTTGTGGAAATGTCAAAAATTTAAAGGTATAAGCTATGTTGATTATTTTATAGCTAACATCCCAATGAAGAAAAGTGGCTTTATGCTGTTTCTTGGCATTTGGTGGTGGCTATTTAGCCAACAAATGGAAGATTCTTGAAGGGAAAATGGCAGGGAAACACAAAGCAACTTTTGTACATATGCATGTAAATCTATCAGTAACGTGTTTGAAATCTGAAAATGGTTTAACTAGCTTCTGGTTTTTCTTCTTCTTTTTATTCCTTTTAACTATGAAATTTGATTTGGCATGTTATTATAAACATATGAAAATGACTTGGACTCTATCCTGTTTTCACTTTAATCCATATCCATTATTTATCTGCAGATGATAGATCCTCCTATAAGGAAGATGGAAAAGGGTTTTTGGGGCATTTCTTCAAGAAGGCTTCAAAATTATGATAAAGATGGTATTGGTATCTATATAAAATAAAAAGATAAAAATATTTTATAATATATAAATAAATATATATTTTATTTTATGAATTGATTTTATAAAATTGAATTCAACTTAAAATTTACTTTCTAATAAACTATAATTTGAGAGCTTCCTATCATACCAAATTAAAGATGTTCCTGAACATATGTTTTTCTCAAACTTCCATAAATTTTTGTATTTCTAAAAATATTTTTCTTTAAACTTTTTAAATTACGTAATTCGAAAGTCTTTTTTAAAATTTGTAATTAGCTTATGGATTACGTAATCTAGAAGCCTTATTTCGGATGCATGATTAATTTTCGAATTACATAATCCATAAGTCTTTTTTAGCTTCCGGATTATATAATTCGTAAATCTTTCTTCAATTGCGTGTCCATATTACATAATTTGGGAGCTAATCTATGGGGATATTACATAATTTGGAAGCTACTCTATGGAGTGACACAAAAAGGATAAAAAGATATTTTCATATTTTATATGAAGTGACAAAAGAACATATGTAGATGCAGGAAGAAACAGTCCATAACTAGAAAGCCCAACAGTTCCTCTTGGTCCGGTCCGATTGGAAAATAGTGAGTGAGCCCATTCATACGTTAGCCCATTTCTTCCTGCACCCCTATACTCTTTTCTTTCACCGACAATTTTGCTCTTTTTTTCATCTTTTTCATTGAAAACCTTAAGTCCATTCTTTTTTATTATGAAATTCTGAACTTCAGAATTTGAAATATAATTTTACACATGAAAAAAAGAAAATCTTAAATTTTTTTTTCAAAAAATTTCAGAATTGAAAGATTAATAATATGAAGGTGGAGAAAGAAATTGCCCCTATGTTATCCAAAAAGAAACAGTCATATGTTGTCTAATGAGTCCAAAAACAGCAGAAGCCATAAACAGTCCCTTTGGGGGTGGTGCTTGGTGGTGAAGATTTGCATAACAATCTGCACAAACTGTGAAAAAGGGCATGGAGGCCTTGCACTTGCACCGCGTGCTTCCCATGCCTGTTCCTCAAAATTCCATCTTTTGGCGCGCAACTGCAACCCCATTATCCACAGTTCCCATTGCAAGGCCACCATTGCGTTGGAAATCAGCATCCTCCCAAACTTGCACTGCCAGAGCAGGGTGGTTTTTGGGTCTTGGAGCAGACACCAAGAAGACAAATTTACCTGACACTGTCAAAGCCGGTGACCCTGTTCTTCACGAGCCCGCTCGGGAAGTTGATCCCAATGAGATAAATTCGGAGAAAGTGCAGAATATCATTGATAACATGATTAGGGTCATGAGGAATGCTCCTGGAGTTGGTCTAGCTGCTCCCCAGATTGGAATTCCTTTCAGGGTCTGTTCCATTTTTCCTAATTTTCTGTTTTATAGGTTCCCCATTTTGTGTATTTCTCTTCACTTACCTGTTTTAATTAAGTTAAATACATGTTTTTAATAATAAAAATTCGCTTCCACATTCCATTTCTATTAGAAATTAAGATATTTTATAGCATATAAGTAACCTTATAAGATGATTTATGAGATTGAGTTAAGTTTAAAATTCACTCCTTATAAGGTTGAGTTTGACTTAAAATCAACTTCTTAATATCATATTGGAGCCTATTTTACTGATTGTTTATTTGACTTATCAGGTCACTAGGTCACTTGCTATCAGACACATATTGGAACACCCTAATATATATATATATAGTCCCACACACATTGATGATCTCATATCGGTTTACTTATTTTGAGAAGATAGCGGCAAAGTTAGGATGAAGTTACTTCATACTTGTTACAATAATAGTGTGGAACAATTGAAAGTCAAATTGTGCATCTCATTTGTACAATGTTCTGCCATTCCTGTAATAAGAAAGTGCGTTGAAGGCTTACCTTGAAAAATGGTTGCTTTACTTTTTTAACAATATGCTGATAGTTCAAAGCAATGAGGTTTATTGTGCTAGAATATTCTGATGTCACTGCACAATGTGGAGCTCTGTGAAATATATTTTATTGTCTTCTCGTATATGCAGATAATTGTTTTGGAAGATACCAAAGAGTATATTAGTTATGTCCCGAAGGAAGAGGCTAAAGTTCAAGATAGAAGGCCTTTTGATCTTTTGGTATGTTCATATGCAGAGAAAAGGAGAGAATTTAATTTAAATCTACAGTTTTTCCCTAAAGGTCTGTTACTTTAATACATCATTCATTAGTTTTCTTGAGGCAGGTCATCCTGAATCCCAAGCTAGAGAAGAAGACCAAGAAGACTGCTCTATTTTTTGAAGGGTGCTTGAGGTGTGTGCTTTGTCTATGCTAGACTATAAATTCACTGTCTGAGAGTAGAACCTATTGTATACTTCTTCTTACTCTTGGAAATTTGTGTATGTCTAAAACATTTGTTGCACTAACTCTCTCTAGGCTATTGGTCCTTTTTTTGGGAAATGGCTATTTTCTTTTTATCTGAGAGCAATATCATGCACCAGTTCTCTCAATTACTATAACAAGACCTAATTATAAGATGCAGGCAAACAATTTGACATTATCTAATGATTTTGCTTAATGCAGTCTATTAAAGTGCGTATATGCCTTCATTAAATTGCTTCAAAGATTATGTGCCAGGGGTTTATATTTTTTGCTTGATGGCTAAAAGTGTATTACTAATGCATAGTAATAGTTGCTTTGATAGAACTAACTTAAAAAATGATTGTTGGCATATACATTGTTGAAGATTTTACATCATGTCATGTGGAGATATAATCAAATTACAATATATAAGTGGGTGTAAACCTCAACTTAAGTTTAAAGTTTATTTTTTAAATATGGTATTAAAGTCATTCAGAGTTTATTCTAGCAAAATTAGTTTGGTTTTATCATGTCACCCATTATCAGACTCCTTTCTATTTCCACGTTTGATCTCTTTGGTATGAGGAGGTGTGTTGGAAATTTCATATATGATAAAATTATAGTATATAAGTGGGTGCAAACTTGATTTTACAAGTTGGTTTTGTAGAGTTTGATTATGCTTAAAATTTACTTTGCTAAGATACATGAATGATTTTAAGGTCTGAATGATTGATATATTGATCAAGTCTGACTTATTAGCCTTATTATGTATCCTGAAGTCAACCTGTATTTTGTTTGTTTTAGTAGTTTGATGTCTAATATTCAGGAGTTGTGGATATCCAAACTTTAAGCATTCCAAAATAGAGATTTGTTAATTGTGAGGTACCATGAGTATAATGCATGAACATGGCTGCACTTCCCAAAGTGACATGTGCAGCACTATAGTGAGATATCTTATTGATCTCATGCCATAGTGAATGAGATTTCTTCCAACCTGTTCATCTACAGTACCACACACACATACATCTGAAATGGTTATAACATTATGCAGTGTTGATGGGTTTAGAGCACTGGTGGAAAGATCCCTTGATGTTGAGGTCACAGGTTTGGATCGCTATGGTGTGCCAATCAAAATAAACGCATCTGGGTGGCAGGCCAGGATTTTACAACATGAATGTGATCACTTGGAGGGAACTCTGTATGTTGATAAGATGGTACCTAGAACTTTCAGAACTGTGGACAACATGGACCTGCCTCTTGCTCAGGGATGCCCTAAACTTGGTCCTCGTTAACCCTGCTCTTGTCTCTGACAAGGAATTGAATACAGATCTCTAATGCATGTTATTGACTTCTGTGAATCCTAAATGGAACACCAGAATCAATGCCACCATTTTTGCCAAGAATAGCCATTGCACTACACTACAAGATAATGTGCAAGTTTCAGTTACTTAGAAAAAAAGTTCTGAATTGTAGATTATGAAAGTTTGATTTTTCTCTCCATTGTAGTAATAAGATTTTTCTGTTACTTCATTGAGATTCAAACCTGTGTTTTCACATGTTCTTTTCTACTTCAGTTTCAACTGGGTAGGTTGTGATAGTAGTCTAAAGCTATGTTGACAATGATCCATAAATGGGAAGAACTCGAAGAAAAAAAAGATAACTTTCAAATTTTTTTCAACAAAATAATAATTTTTATTATGTATGAATTAAAATTTATATACATAGAAATCCTTATTTCTTGTTTCCAAAAAAGCTAACTTTGATGTTTTTAAACACATTGTGTTAAAAGTTAACATTTATATGCATAAAAAATCATATTTATTACTTTGTTATGTATCACAAAAATGTTAGGACAATAAAAATGTTGATTAAAGATTTAATAACTATAATTATAATAGAATTAATATGTAGAATATAACGTGAAATCATTGTACTTTTTCTTCTTCTTCTTGAAAAGAGATACCTAGATGGGAAACAAAATGTTGGGTTTAGGAACATTGAAACATAACGAAAGCAACGGTCCAATTCGGCGGCGATGTTGTCATTGTGTATACCTAACCTTTTTCTTTTGCTAACCAATGGTTGAAACATGTCCATTATTAAATGTCCAACAACACCACATCAAAATAATCCAAAATTATAATAATTACATTCCAACCCATTATAATCTTATAATAATAATAAAAAATAATGATTGAATGCTGAAGGTAAATATTAATAGGTAACAAGTTTTACTTTCCCAGCATCAATAATGTTTTTCAATAATGTTATTTTACGAGAGTTTAATTCAAAATTTAACTTAAAATATATTATTTTCATAAGGTCGGATTTCTCTTAAAGTGATTCTTTCTGTTTTTTTTTTTCGGTCTTCACGGTTTTCAAGTGCAGTGGCCTCTGATTGATTTTTTCTTTTGTCGAATGAGTGGAAGAAACCTGTAAAGGCACTCTGACGAACAAGTTAGTTCGAGTATACTATACAAGTGAGTCGAGAAAGAAAAATTACCTTTGACGCTTGTCTTTCTTTAGTATTTATATATGTATTTATACCTGTTGGATGAGTTTCAGATGTTATGGATCTGCTCGTGGATTCCAAATAACATCCAATTATGCTTTAATCACCATTTACAACTAAACTTACTTAACTATAATTTGTGAGTTTATGTGCTATGTTTGGATTAAGAAACTCATTTGACTTTTTTTTGTCATTCGATGATGTGGACCTTCTCGGCTATCTAGTAGTACATATATACTTCAGAAAGAAAAAACATTGAAAAAAAAAAAGAAAAAGAAGAACTTAAAAGTGGAATTTTTGGAAAGGAGAAAGTGAATGATGTCACAAAAGAATAAGCAGTTAGTGCGAATGTTTTTTTAACAATGATTTCAGAAACAGTAATTAGTGATCACAGAATCACGTCACGATTAAGTGATTATCTTCACTCTCACTCTCTCTTACTTATTGTAATATGTCCCATGAAACAGATGGAAAGTGCCCAAGTGGGGATAATAAACCATATTTATATTTATTTCTATTTCCACAATTTCGTTTTTTCAACTTTCTAATAAATTATTGCGTCTATATGATTATGAGATCCAGCACCACCCACGTTGAATTCAATGCTTTGATTTTTCTTGTTACCAACTTTTTTTATTAAAAAATAAATAAAATGTGAGTACATTTTAATTAATTCGATACTATGCTTGAAAGGAATATATAATATTTAAAACTTCACCATAGTTTTTTAGAAGCAACAAGGAAGAAGGTATTTGGATGCGATGATGTTTCACACCGAAGATTAAGGTTTAAAGATAGCAATAATTGGTGAGTGGAATTATTAATTATAGCACCTTCACAAAATAAATTATTATTAAAAGAGTGTAGGAATATATTTGGATTAAAAAAAAGAAAAAGGGAAAGCATGCATAAAGATTTTCCCAGAAAAGCAAATGTTGATTAAAAAGGAATTTGCTACATTGATGATTCAATTCCCAAAACCAACAGAATAAATAGATGCTACCTCTAATTACTCTTTCATAGGTATAGCCAAAAAGGGTTATTCAATCTCACTCACACCAACATTCATTATTGTTAAAATTTTAAAATTAATTAAAAATAATAACATTTTATAATATACAAATATCTGTAAAATTGAGATTATAAAATGAAGTTTAGTCCGAGTTTATTAAATTTATTGTATCAGTCATCTATGTCTATGGCAGAGTTTATTGAACTTATCAGACCATCTATGTCTATTGTCAAAGTTTATTGAACTTATCAGACCATCTATATCTATTGTGAGATGTTATTGAACTTAACCGACCATATGTGTCATTGGACTTATCAGATCGTCTATGTTAAAGTTTATTAGAGTTATGAAAACATTATTGAAATTATATTATAATTTCACATCTTAACTTATCAACTCCTCATAAATTGATTTACATAAAATTGAATTAGAATTATAAATCACTTGTGGAATTAAACTTATTCATAGTGATCAATTTAGTGCCATATGCCAACAATAGAAGGAACAAGAAAACCAACACAAGAAATTCAACCATGTCTTTCATTCTGTTTGCAAGTGATCACAAATTCACAACAAACAAAACAAAAAAACAGAGGAATAAACAAAAGTAAAAGGAGAATACTAAACGAGGTTAAGATATTGCAATGCAGTGATGGTAAATTGGAAAAAGCATAATGATGTGAAAGATATTATTGGAGATTTACTTTTTACAGAGATCAAAATTCTAGGTCCACCCACCAAGTATACACATAATTACAATCACAAACCACAGAGAATTGAAAAATGAAAAAAAGCAAATTAATCCAAAGGGAAAACAGAGACCCACTGCTACAATTCACCATTCTCTTCTTCCTACCGTACATACCTATACGGAGACTCTCGGAAACCCATCTCCGCCGCCGGAAAAGACTTACCGGGACCGCTGCTTGGCGCCGGGCTTTTGGCGGCGACCCTTTTCCCCTGTTTTAGAGAAGGCGGCGCAGAAGCCGCAAGCAGAAAGCTTGGGAGAGGGAGGGTCGATCGCCGGCGAGACTTTTCCGGTGCGGTAGCCGCCGTTGGAGCGGGTTCTCTGGATGGGTGGCGGCGGTGTTCTTGCGTTGAGATTTTCAGCAGCCGCCGCCGCCTTTGGGTCTTGGTCGTTGCTCAATTCAGAGACTAATTTGTCGTCCCAAATAAGGCCTGATGAACCTTGTCTTCTGAAAGACACCGCAGATCTTTGCAGACCAGCCATGAGCTTCTCTGTTTTTTTTCTCTGTCTCTGTTTCTCTCTCTGTTTCTAGGTTTAGCTTAATTGAAGTGATTGTTGTGTGTGTAGATATGTATATATAGGTGCATGACTTTTACTGTTACAATTATTATTATTATTATTATGTACACACTATGACGATGACGACGATGTCCAACAAAGGCAAGTGGCTAAAGGAAAAAAATCACAGAGAGGACGGAGTCAACGTGCGTTGGGATTTTACTTCTTCTTCCTTTTTTCATCATAAAAATATTATTCTATATTAAAGATACTATTTTTTTTAGTTGAGAGTATAATAATATATAAGTGTTAAAGTTTATTTATTTAATATGTTATTAGACTCATTTAGAATCTAATTTAACGAGTATTTGTCGGATTTATTAGGTCATTCATTATCGGACCGATTGTCAGAGTTATTTAAAGTCTATCTTAACGAGTATTTGTAGAGCATTTCAGGTCATCAGCTATCGAACCAATTGTCAAAGTTATTTAGAATTTATCTTAACGAGTATTTGTCGGATTTATTAGGTTATCCGTTATCGGACTGATAGTTAGAGTTATTTGAAATTTATGTTAATGAATATTTGTCGGACTTATTAGGTCATCTGCTATAATCGTCATAGTCATTAGAGTTTATCTTAACAAAATTTTGTTGGACTTACCAAGTCATCCACTATCAAACCAATCATTGATTTTATAAAGTTGAGTTAAATTTATTAAGGAAATAATAATTATCAAATTATATGTAATTATTGTATGTAATATTGTATGATATTGTACCAATTATATGCAATTAATTTAATAATGATATAATCTCATTATTAATATCCCTACCTAATTAGATTGTAAATTGGAGAGAAATTCCCTATATATTTCCTATACATGAAGAAGTGATATAACATACACATAAGGGAATAACAAACATCTTATTATTCTTACCAAACTAATATCAACTTCACATTTAAAAACATATTTAACCCCAAAAAAATCAACCACAAAAAAAGTAACACCCTCATTATAATAATAGATAATAAAATGTAATAATATTATCTAATATAGAAGACTTTGAATACCTAATTAACTTTTTTTTAGTGGGATAATGTCAGAAAGTTGATTGGTGACTCCGAATCTATGAAGTGCGGTGTTGATATGAAAATGGAGGTGGATCTTGTGGTTTCAATTATTACTAAGATCTTGTGGAGCTGAAGACGAAGAGCATTTTACTTGTTATTACAAATTTTTAAATTAAGTTTTGATGGTGAATTATCTGTTTTCATTTTCTAACTTTTAAAACCGAAATAAAAACAAAATTTATATTTATCCATTCAGTTTTAATCATGTGATTTCTCCCCTGAAGTCACGGATTAATCTTATTAATGGTGAAAAAAACCCCAAAAACATAGTATTTAGGAAAAAATGGAGAGGGTTTTTAGAGAATTAATTTTGGAAACATTATTGAAGAAAAAGGAAAACAAAAATGTATATGAATGTTTACAATAATTGGAGAAGATGAACTTCATAATCTTTTCCACGCAATTAAACATGGAGTTCTTTTATGTTTTCCAAATTATAATTCTTTTGCACTTATTAATGGATTGCATGATTGCATCAAGCTATTATTTCCTAATGGATGTGAGAAAAACATTAATTTAGTACCTACTTCATAAGAATAAAAATTGTTTTTTATTCACTATGGAAAATATAATCAAGAAAATCCAAATGCAACATTTAGTATAAATTGGATTTTTACAGATCCAATTGAAATTTAATATAATTTTAAATAATTTGATTCAAATTAAATCTAAATTTATACTTTTTTTTAGAAATAATAAATAATCAAATTCTTCAGTGCAACAAACAAACAATTGTGCAATTAAATTCACATATTTCACTGTATATTAACAGAAGATTAAATATTAATATTAATTTTTCTCTTAATTAAGAATAAATCATGTGTTTAATTATTTAACTATTGAGAGAGTTTAAACAAAACTAATTTAACTAAAGTTTTTATACTAGGACTTTCTTTTTCTTGTATTAAAAATGGAATATGTTCCTAAAGTTTTTGTACAAAGACTTTATCACTTGTATCAAAACCTAAACTAAATATATTAATAATTAAGTCAACTATTTTTTAAAAAAAAATTATTTAAATTTTTGTAGATGCAAGTTTAAATAGTTGGATGAAATTTAGATCTAAATCCACATTTAATTTTTTGAGAGGTTTAAAGATTAATTTGATGTTAAAAATCATTTTTAAAATCTAAAATTATTTTAAAATATTATATATTTTTAAATTTAGAGGGAAAATTTGTTGAATTTTTTATATTTAGTAAAATATATAATTAATAATTTAATTATAAAATTAAATTAGTTCTTATGTATGAATTTGGGATTATGAATTCAAATAAGTGAAATTATATAGTTTTTTTTACCAATCCTGTAATTGTTATAGGAAGAACTGTAATAATTTGATTATCTTTAAAATATAAAATCAAAAGGAGAAAGATCCGTACTCATAAAGTGTTATAATATAATAATTTATTAAATAAACATGTAATCTCAAGTATGAAATCGATCTAATTGCACTTAATGACATTGATGTATATAATGAGTAGTTAATAGGAGAGTTGAATGATGATAATTAAATAAATTTACTAAAGTAAATAGAAATTAGATTAATTGTTTATGAAGTTTGAGGGGTTTAGAGAGCTTAAAGCTTGCACCTAATAAAAAATATTAAGGAAACAATAATTATTCAGCTTTTAAAAAGTTCCAAACACAACTTCAACTTCAAGATAAATAAAGAAAGTAATTTAAGTTGATAAAAAAAAATAGCATTTGTGAAAATTGAGGAAGAATAAGGAACATCCAAAATAATTTAACATATTTATTAAAAATTTAAAGGTGAATTAAAAGTTTTACCTGAACAAAAATAAAAACCTAAACAAAATAATAAAAATCTTACAAACATAATATATTAAGTTAAAACGGTGTTATAACTTTTCATACAAGTTTGACTGTAATTTATTGGTGTAAAATCTAATAAATTATCTTTTTAAAATAATTTAAATATAATATTGTTATGTAGGTGGTTGAAAAGACGTCGACACATTATTAAACTATCATAATTATATGATTACGGAGACATCGATATATATGATCAAATTTTTTAAGATCAAACATGGGTGGATCACTTAAAGATAATTCTTGTTTTAACACAATCAATTAAACATAACATATATGTATAAAATTCTCCCTCAATCAGAAAAATAACTCAATAAGTTGTGTCAAACACTGACCCACATGCACATGTATCCTACTATTCTTATAAATACACGTCAAAGAATGAGACAAAAGTATGCATTTAATAACTATAATACTCTAATAATCGTATATCAAACTCAAACTTAAATGTCAGAGTGTTTTTTGCAGGTAGTCACACCTTCGACTGAGATCGATAATTATAACCAAAACTCGAAACTATCAACAATAGTTTGAGGTGAAGACTCCTTTCCTACCCATGTAAAAAGAAATATATAAGATGAATAAAAAAAACTAAAAACTACATATAAAATTTAATTAATTAATTAGTCTTGGTTTGATTCAATTTTAGTTAATTATTGGATAATTTATTTTAGAATTTTGGTGGACTAGCTTACTTACTTGATTTTGTTAATAGTTTTGACACAATCCCTCCAACCCCAAATTTGATTATAATAATTTGTTTAAGCATTGAAAGTGTTATTTTAATTGGTGATGGTTGTAAGACGATTGAATCAAAGCAATGTGTGTTAGCACATTCACATGTGGATAATAATTAGTAGTTGCGTAGCTTAATGTTGCAACCAAGTTTTGATGATAAACACGATACGTAAATGGAAGGAAAACTCACCACGTAGATGCATTTCATATTAGGACAAAACTTGCATCTATTATAATAATCTACCTACTTCCTTAAACCAAACACTATTAATTAACAAAAGTAACATGGTTACATATTATTATCAACATTTCACATCTATTTATCTTTTATTATAGTGTCACCACTTTCATTCATATCTTTTGATTTTAGGGTTATAGGTGTATATTATTTAAAAATTGAGTTAAATATATATAAATATAAAGAAAGATATAGAAAAAAAGTATTTTTAGCATACAAGTTGTTTAAGATAAAAAAAAATTGTTGATACTCCTTAGAAAACATAAGGGTTATTACTACCACAATTCTATAGGGAAATTTGGCTTGGTCCAAAGAAACAAACCCTTCTAATTTTGTTCTTCAAATTGAAGAAGGCAAAGAAAGCAAATAATGGTTGGATAACTTTAATTATTCAAAACAAAAACTTCAATAAATTAATACAAAAAGTTGTCATAATCATGACAATCACAATCACTTTATGAATGTTATCAATGTATTAAAGATTGCTCAAATAATGGATGACCTTTTTCATGGATTGTCATAGCCAAATAAAGTTGACATAATAGGTATAGAGACCAACATTCAAATCCACTTTCAAACTTCAAATGCAATATTCAAACCATTTTTACATAGTAATTGTATTAGAATAAATCTCTATTTTACTATCAAATATTTTAATTAATTAATTATTATTTCAATTTATTCCATAAATTTAAGTTTGAAAGTTGGATAAGCAGTTATATTAAATACAAAAGAAGACAATTTTTGTAGATTTTTTTTATATTAAACATTAACTTACAAAAAACTAGTGTTGTTTGAAAGATAAAAGAGTTGGATGAAGAAGTGCTCCTCTTATGGCAGAATTGGCCAATTTTTTCCCCTTTAGATTATCCCAAACCCATTCCCATTTATCCATATCCCCAACCCTTCTGCAAACCACCATTCCAGAACCAAGATCTCTGTACAAACAAACACAATCCTCATTTCCCACACACTTCACACTCTCCCAAACACTCTTCCCTCCCAACAATCTCAACCCCAGTTCAACCGGAACCTCATCAACCAAACACCACTTCTCCCGTTCACTCAGCCGCCATATGCAGCCGCCGCCGCCGCAAGCGCCACCCACCAACCCCAATGCCCCGTTTCTCTTCACAAGGCATGCAAACTCCAGCTTCTCAGCCATGGGCGCCGCCATTTCCCTCCACCCATTTCTCCCAACATCATACCCCACAACACTGTAGGCTCTTGCAGAGGTTACCCAATACAGAGTTTCTCCGATGCAGACATTCTCGTTCGGCGTCCACACCGTCAGTCTCACGGCCAACTCCACCGGCGTCGACCCCACAATCCGCCACGTGTCGGCCCTCGAGTCGTACATCTCCACCTTGGTTTCGTACGTGGCGCCGCCATGCGCCGCCTCCGACATGCCTCCCGCCACGTAGACTCTGAAAGGTGGGAACAGAACATCATCGTGGGATGAGTTCGAGGAGTCCGAGGTTGTGACTCCAACGGCCGGTTTGGTCCTTGCGGCGTGCAGAGGGGGAAGGTGCTTGAACTCTCCGGTGAAGGGGTTGCAGAGACCCAGTTGGAGGATTGTGGAGTTGGTGATTCTGAGGAGGAGGAGGCTTCCTACTGAAGCTATTGGGCGGATTGATGGGAGTGGCAGAGAGAGGTGGTGCCATTTGTCTATGGTGGGATTGCGAGCATAGCAAGAGGCTCTGTGGTTGCGAATTGGAAGAGCCAAGAACCATGGAGAGGTTGCTGTTGCTGTTGTTGGAGATGGAGGATGTGCTTTGGAACAAGTGTGCCAGTTCTTGCAAGCTGATCTTGCTATGGCGAGTGAGTCTGGGGAGAGGAAGGAGAAGATTTTGGCCAAGAGATCAAAGGGTAGGTTGCTCCACATTGACATGCCCAAAATGACTCTTCAATCTATGGGACTGATACTTATCTGCTATTTGATTCCTCAATTCAGAAAGAGAATAAAAAAATAAAGTATTCTAGATATTGTGTATTTTAAAATTTGAAACTCTCTCACAATTTTACCTAGAAGACTTTATTTAAATTTTAGGCGATGTGAAAATATATTAAAATTACTGAAATATTATTGTATCTATATTGGTAAAAATGATTTAGATAATAATGGAAACGAGTTGCACCATTGTTTACGTGTCCGTTATATCTTTGTTTCTTTCTTCAAATGTTGATGTTCGATCGGGATGGACCTGAAAAAGGAACTCTCAAACGATCAAGTAAGTACTTTGTAAAAAAAATGTGTATTTGTGAACTAATTAAAGCATAACTTGTAACTTGAACATACATGTAAAGAGTTTATTTATACTGTTGGTCATGTAAAGAGTTTATTTATACTGTTGGTCATGAGTTTTTGTTGAGATTATCCACGTTAATCAATATACTTAGGACATAATTATAATTGTTGTTTCTGTGATTTATTAAATATATTGAAATATATTTTCACGTGATCGATCTATCACTAAGTAACTAACATTAACATTTTTTGATAGGATTTTATGAGCAAGTGAATTTGTGATGAAAGAACTTTTAGTTGCTAAATGAGGGAAGTATTTTGAAGTTGAGAATAAGGTTGTATTTAAGTGTGGTAGTTAAAAATGATGTTTGTTTTTTTATAGTTATTGGTGGAACAATTATTAGAGTCCAATAATTGCATTGAAATGTGTGACCCACATGTGATGTGGAGGTGTGTCACCCCACCAAGTTGTGTGTGACTTTTGAAACCTAAATTGGATTGGATGGTTCTTGGTGATAGCCGAAGGGTGAGAGAATATATACTCTTCTATTTCTCAACCTCAAAATCAACAACTCTTTTTTTTCCTCCTTTTTCAAACCAAATTCACTTCCTATAAATCCTCTACTCTTTTCTACAAAGCTTTTTCTAGCTACTTTTTACAAAATTTAGAAAATTCAGAATAAAAGATAATTTTAGAAAATTTAAAAGATGATATGTGGAGAAAGATTTTGCATAAATGCAGGTTTTCTTTTATAATTTTTTACGGACTTTTTCTTTCTGCACCTCTATATATTCTTCTTTCACCTTTAAAAACTTTTGTATTTCCAAAAATATCTCTCTGTAATATTTTGAATTATGTAGTTTGGAAGTCTTTTTTTCAAATTCATAATTAGCTTTCAAATTACATAATGCAGAAGTTTTTTTTCAGATGCATGATTAGTTTCCAGATTATAATCTGAAAATCTTTTTTTAGTTTCCAGATTATATAGTACGGAAGTCTTTTTTCAAATGCGTGTCCGAATTACATAATCCGAAAGTCAGAAAGGATAAAAAAGTATATTCACATTTTATATGGGGGTGGCAAAAGAAATCATGGAGGTGCAAAAAGAAACAGTCTTTTTTACACCTTGACATATTTTAAACTTGAATGGGCCTGGCCCAAATGAAACTGACTTGAATAAGTGGTGAAATCCAAAGGCGTTATTCCACTGTTCCTACCTTAATACTTTTGTAAATAAATTAAACAAAATTAAATATATTTTTCAATTGATATATAATATACATAAGCTAATTTTAATTTATGAAGTCATTTTTTAATTTTTCTATCTTAAAAAGACAAATACATATATTTATTGCATTTCCATCTTGTCATTGTCTTGTCATGTTGTTGATCACGACTTAAATGATGAAATCAATAAAGTAAAATATTACCATAAAATGTTTAAATTTAAACCTAAAACAATTAAATAAACACATTTTAAACCTTGAAAGATTAAACTCATCAATTAAAAAATAAGTTTAAACAAAATTATAGGTACATATATATAATAAAATTACACCCAGACAATTTTTACTAACCATTCTACAGATTATAAATTTTAAAATTATTTCATACGTATTTTTTTTATAGATCAAAATTGATAGTGTATATATTTTAAAATATAATTCGTTTTGAATTTCTTCCATTCAGTTTTAATAAAATTGAATTAAATAATGCAGATAATATAAAGTTATAATTTTTGACCAGTAATTATTGATAAAACGTTACATGGATATGTTGTTCATAGTTTGACATGGGCGTGGTTGGTCCATTGGAGAAGAAACATTGACCAAACAAGAGTTGAGGTTGAAGGAAAAACCAAAACCACAAAGGAAAATGTTTTTTTTTTTGTGTGAATGGATTTTTTGACAGGAGTAACTTTCTCTTGGAGGGTATTTTTGCTATATATACAGAACAAGAGATGAAGGTAAAATGGGATTTTAGGGTAAAATTGATCTCTTCAAAGTGTTACCTCCTTTTGGAACATCAATTCCATTTTTGTGGGACCTTTTAGAATCCAGGGTCCTTTCAAAGATTTGGAGCTATGGCTTCTTCTAGGAGATGCGCCACCCTCATTTGCTCCATTGCCTTTTCAATATATTTCTTTATCATCATTTTTCAAGTTCCCATTTTCAGGTAACCCTTTTCCCTGTTCCTCCTATTTCGTTCATGCTAATCACCCTTTGCAATTTCTTCAATGTCTTTCTCAGAATGGCATAAACAAACCATAGCAGAACCAGACAAAATGATTATAGAATGTGGTAAAAAGAACAAAAACAGATAATCTTTTATTTTTTTGTTGATATTTTTTAATCCAGATTTTACAGTTTTTTTTTAATCATGTATTGTAGATCCAATGTGCCTTTTTTAAATAATCCGTCAGCAACATGATTGAAATCAAATGCATCTTCAATTAAATATTGCAGAAATCAGGGTTGATGTAATGTAACATATACAAACCTGTTTTGCTACTTGCATCTTTTTATTGTGTTAATTTTCGATGTGTTGATCAAGTGCGAGTTATGTAACATGGCATCATGGACCACAGAACTAGCAGGCAAATAGAAGTGCACAATGGAATCTCCTAATTATTTGACAATTGAAAGTGGTTCTTGTGACATTGATTTCTCCTGAATATTTGACAATTGAACTGGTTTGTGGAAAATTATAACATTAGTTTTGTTTGTGATGATTGATTGCACTGCCACTAGTAACAGGGTCTTGTTATTGGAATTTTTTTTCTTCCAATTCCTGCAATTATTAATGCCAAAAGCTTAGAATGGAGTTCTGGAATAGTGCTTTTTGAATTTGTATCGATGTGATGATGATCACAAGGGTCCTATTTGTTTCCAGTGTTCCATGCAGAATAGGAATCTGCAAGACACCGATTGAAGTGACAGCATCTCAGTTAATTACAAGTGAGGTCGTCCCTCTTTCTGTAGTGAAGATTCTTGTCTACCCTGGATCTCTGGCAAAGGCAATTTGCAACCAGAAAACCATTCCAAGCTACAAAAATCTGCTAAACTTTCAACAGCTCAATACAAGGGCAGTCTCTGCTGCATCAGATATCCAACGCCTAGAGGTGTGGTGTTGATTGGTAACTGAATAATTCCTCTGTTAGTATATAGACACTACTTCTAAATCTCAACACACAGGCTGTTCTTGGTTAAACTTTTCTTAAAATTATATAAAATCATGAGTGAAAAGTGTTCATCAAACAAGGAGTGTGCCTTACATAATTTTGCAATTTCCAACAAATTTCAACCAATAATGAAGTTGGTGTTGAAAGAAGTGTGCTAGTATTTGGTGATGAACTCCTTGAATGTTAAGCTTTGGCCCTCATTTTATTGGGATTGTTTTGCAGGTTCTTGCAGGAAGCTACTTGTCTGTGGCAGGAGCAATCACAGGGCTGATAAAACCAGGGAGAATGGGACTTTTTGGAATACTTCTTCTCATATGGGGTGTGATTAGAGAGTCAATAATGGGAAAATCCGGTTTTGCTCAAACAAAAGGCATCCATATCTATCCAGCCATGTATATTATACTAATCTCAGCATTCTTCTCAATTAGAAAGGATGTGAGAAAGTTAATTCGCACCTTCACTAGAAAGCGTGTAGTGAAGGCTAAACGTGTGAAATCAAAGAGAAAATGAGTCTGGCAATGACATGCATGCGTCTATGGCCTAAATTGGCTATGATGCTTGAATCTGATAGGTTGGTAGCACTTATATTGCTCAATGCAATTGCAAACACAGGAATGGAATACAAGAATTCTTGATCACAACAGGGTAGCTAGTGGTGAATATGCAGCATGAATTTTTTGTATTGTTCATGAATGACAATGACTTGCAGAAACTGTGAAGCGCATTCCTTGCTGCTGTTATGAACAGGGGTTTGACAATTCTTTAGGAAGTGCAAAATTCAGCTTATTTTCTGCACTTTTGGTTCTTTCATTGCATTGATCAAATTCAACAAATGGATGTCATTATTTATTTATTTTCAAAAAGAGATATACATGAGCAGAATGAGTTGTAGACATAATTTTCTTTGTCCAATTCATTGAATACTGTTCTAAACACAATACTTAAAATGGGGACTGTTGGTTATTTCATTGCATTTGTTAAATCTAAAGAACAAGGGGTTTGTTTCCTAAACTCAAACACAAAATCTAGCACACCACCATTCTTTATCATAGCTAAGAAGAAAATTTGTTTCTTTATTTCATCTCATTATTAAATCAAAGTCACTGCTTAGCTTTTCTAGTTTAATATCGAATTGAAACATAAAATTGGATTCCAAATTTTTTGTTCGGAAGTGCTTTAAAAATTAAATTCATAATGTGATATAACAATTCTATGAAATAACAAAAAGATAAGATTGAGTCCTTCCCCATTGCTAAAAAATTAGGTTAATAGCGTAAACCTTTATTAATTTGAAGTCCGGATTTAGAATAATAAATTTTTTACATATGCACTAATTGTTAGAGTATTAATTTATTTTAATTCATAGTATTTGTACTGGGCGTGTGTTCATACGACACTTAAGGTTAAGACCGATTGACATGACTAAAATCATTACACTTAAGACAGAAGATTAACGAGACTAATAAATGTCTTAATTATTCAATATTAATAACATCGAATGTCGAACATCGAGATCTCATTTGAGCGTCGAAGTGTATTTTTGTATGTACCATCAGAGTTTGAAGTTCACAAATATGAGAAGTGAAAGGAGAGCATGAAGGCAGTATCAAAAGAAAAGAGGAAAAGTAGATGGACTAACCAAGAAGGAAGACAATCGTTTTCTTGATTCCAATCCAACCGAAGAGTATTGAATCTAGTTTTTAATATATGATATGTCTAATAAAAATATGAGATTCAATAGTTGAATTAATTAAATTTGAATTTTATAAAAAAATACTATCGAAAGTTAATTAATTTTGTGTTGAATTTTAATATAACTGTAAAAGAAAAAGAAGCGTTGTTGGGTCCTGCTAAACGTTGTCGTTTGAATACCCTAAGATAAATTACCATGAACGTTTAGCAAAGGAAACTGAGAGAGTGAGAAAGGTATTGAAATGAAAACAATGGCGTTATTCTCTGCAACTGCTGCAACCGTTATTCCTCGAAACCTCGCAATCGCTTCTTCCTCCAAACACTTCCTAGCTCATTCTCTTCTTCCTTCTTCTCCTCGCTTCGTCTCATTCCCCACTCCCAAATCAAACCCTCGCAATCTCCGAACGGTTTCTCTTCAATCCCCACGCGCACAAGCCAGCGCGTCTCCCTCTCCCTCCGCCACCTTCCACGGCCTCTGCTACGTCGTCGGCGACAACATCGACACGGACCAGATCATCCCCGCGGAATACCTCACCCTCGTTCCTTCCAAGCCCGACGAGTACGAGAAGCTCGGCTCCTACGCCCTCGTCGGCCTCCCCGCCTCCTACGCCACGCGCTTCGTTGACGCCGGCGAGACCAAGACTAAGTACGCCATCGTCATCGGCGGCGCCAACTTCGGCTGCGGCTCCTCCCGCGAGCACGCGCCCGTCGCACTGGGCGCAGCCGGCGTTTCCGCCGTGGTTGCGGAGTCGTACGCGCGGATCTTCTTCCGGAACTCGGTGGCCACCGGCGAGGTGTACCCGCTGGAGTCGGAGAGCCGCCTCTGCGAGGAGTGCCGCACCGGCGATGTTGTCACGATTGAGCTCGGAGAGAGCCGCTTGATCAATCACACCACCGGAAAGGAGTATCGCTTGAATCCGATCGGCGACGCGGGTCCGGTTATTGAGGCTGGTGGCATCTTTGCTTATGCGAGGAAGTCCGGCATGATTCCCTCTCGTTGAGGTATTGCGTTCTTACCTTCTCCTTTTGATGCCATAATTTTATGACAGTCACCATTGTGTAGAGTAATTATATAAACTAAGATTGGATGAGCGAAAATTGCCTGAAGCACAGATAGAAAAGGGTTCTTGTGAATTTCTTCAAGTGTAAGTTTTCCGAGACCTCCTTTGAAGATAATAAACTATTTGAATTCTCAAGCCTTGTAGCTCTTGCGTTCGATTGACTAGTCTGTTGAGTTGAGCTATTTTGATGAGAGTAAGGTTAACTGTAACCTGGATTAAGGTTTGTTAGGTTAATAGTACATTAGTACTACATACGATCAAACTTTATCAGTGACCACAACATACAGAAATTCTTAAAAACGATGCAGGAGTACACTTTTTGACTCAAGATATTATGCAAAATTAACTAGGTAATCTAGAACAGAAGTTTGATTGCAAGTTAATTTGTTTTCTCCACTTATTTGTATACCTGTAAGAGAATCTATGAGTTTACTCATGAGTTTGACAACAATGGTCCCGACATTCTTTTCAATTGGTATTATAGTATTTCTTCATTCCTCTGAACTGCAAACCAGTGGCACAGTGTTCTCTAGGAACTAGTCAAAAGTTTAGTGCACAGCCAATCGTGGGTATCGAGACTGTGGAGCATTGTGGGAATGTGGGATTTTAGGATCCAATTTTTAGGTTAGAATTGAGTCCTACATTTGTGGTTTGCTAATTTTGTGTGGCGGTTTATAAGCCTTTGGACTCTTCAACTACAATGACTAGCTTTTGTGGTAGGTATAGTTCTCCTAATTGTCTTATCAATTTAATTGGATCCTAACAAAACCATTTTCAGATTCAATTGGCTATGATTGATGTTTTCTTTGTGTTCTAAAAATGAAAACAATACGTTGGACCATATGCTATTGTCAAATCTTTAGATTTTGTAGTTTGGTTTGTTATCAGCATTCAACATGGTTATCTTCTGTATTCGATGCTCATTTTTGGAAGTTAAGTTAGAGCATCTTGATGCACACTTCTCTTTCTGTGTTTCCAAAAGCTTGTAGACTTGGCTCATAATTATATTTTCCCTTCAGGTTCTATGTTTTCTTTTGATTCTAACATCTTCCATGTCCACCGCATCAATTGGACTGGCAAATTTTTACCTTCCAGATAGATCTTGTCGTGGCAGTAGATATTTGGGGAAGCTGGAAGCATTCGTGGATTTGTTGGAACCGTGTCACCTTTGGCAACAACTACCCAATTATTTGAGTATTTGCAACATATTGCCTTCTGGATGCAGATTCTTTCTCATAGTATGCAGTTTTGACATTTGACAGTTCCGCAGATAGGCTACTGCTTTGTCTTTCTAAGGTGAAAGTAATTTGGTTGAAGTTTAGTACTGTAATTTGGCTTTAGAATTATTTGTACTTGAGAAATATGATATTTTCCTTGATGTCAAAGTTTGGATGGATGTAGCATCAGCAGGATCTTTAGTATATTATAGTTTGTACTCCTTGCTTTGCGCATGCTGATTTGAGAAGTTTGTTTTTAAATAATATGAAACGGGTGGATTGGTATTTTAAATTTCCAAATGCCATTCGAAACAGTAGAATACAATAATCATGTTACATTAGCTTCTAAATAACAGCAAAAAAGAAAACTACAAAAATGTTATGGCCTAAGTTTTTTTTCTTCTTAATTTGTGACTCCAGGAACAGTGTTGAAACTGATCTTCTAGTGCTTGTTCTTAAAAACCGTTTATTCTTTTTCCAATTCTTAGCAAAGTATATATACTCGTGGTATTTTAAGAACTTGTTTAACATAAACAGAACATTGAAATGCAGAGAATTGTTTACTCACCGGAGGAGTAGAATCACCAAGTTTCTCACATTTCTTTGCTGTCATGCTTGGAAGCTCATAGGTTTCCAAGACTAAAGAGATGAATTACAGAAACCCATCTTATTGGGCTCGGTTCAGATGGAGGCCTGATCTGATCAGTCATTTGTTTTTGGTTAAAAAATTTCTCAATATTTTTCCATTAAAAAGTTGGATGATGACCAACTGTAGATTACAATTGTTAATTTTTAATGTGTGGAATAAAAATGAACAATTAAAATTATGTGAATTAAGATTGTCCACACTAAATTAAGTAAAAAACCGCACTTAAATCTTGATATTTTAAAACTTCCCTTCTACATTTGTTGATTTTTCTTGGTTGGTTTAGTCAGGAGAACAACATATTTCTATGTATAAAATTGCAATTTCATGGCAGTTAATAATTTTTACTCAAGAATAGAAAAAAGAAAAGAGAAGAGAGGAAACTTTGATCGAGCAAATCTTGACCTTTCAATTTCTCAATTTATTACACAACAAGCATATGCTTTATTGTGATGGCTATGTTCTTAACTTCATTTAACAAGTCCCAACAAAATGGTTCATATCAATTTCTTGACAAATTTTCATCTATTTGGAGTATCTTTTCTAACTTGGTTTGTTTCTTTATATATTCTTCTTCTAACATTCATATGGACCTGAGGTTGTGACGCCCGATAAAGCAACAATGAAATCACAAAGAGATGTCTGCATTCACCAATAGCTTCTTTCGAAATCTCATGAGTGCAAACTTCTGCATTCACCAATTGATCTATTTGCCTCATTTATCATTTAGAATGTTACTTTATTTTTCACGGAACAAGACAAATAAATAAAATGATTCTAACTCGCAAAAATCAATGTAATGTTCCTTAATGGAAAGAAGAATCACTTATTTTCAAGTTCAGAATTGATAAGATGTTAGATGAGATTTTCAAAGTCTGCATCATTACCAAACTGCACCCAACTAGGAGAACATATTGGGACCTCCAACTGATAAGCATTAAGCCATGCAACTTTTTTTCAAATGATAATAATAGTAAAACTGAGAATAATGAAATAACACTAACACATCAAACAAGGATGACATATCCTACATAATCTACAATCTATACTGTAACTGGTATTACTGTGATCGGTTTAATTGGTATTTTCTTGTATGGTTCATATTTCGGATTGGGTTCATTAGTCATCATATTCTAATTGGGTTTTTAAAATGAAAGCGTAAGAACTCAACGGGATCCATCAGACCACTCATAATATGTTGTCTCACGCACGACTTCTCGCACGACCTCTCACTCTCAGCGTAAGAGAATATATTGAAATTTTTATGAAATTGAATTAAACTTAAAATCCACTTTCATAATATAAACCTTTCCTTAAAAAAAAGTGAGAGACACTTCACTAACATAAAGCTTGCCTGAAAGGAAGACAAGAGTCCTACACAAAAGCAAACGTAGTCATGCACTCTTTGGCTCATCTTTTAAATCCTCAATGCACATCCTTTTTAAAGCCATACTTTACACTCAGATAAAGGAATCCAATGTGATTTCTGTTTCAAATATGCTCTCTAAGCCACTGAAGGAAAAACTAGTTAGATATATTTCTCATATGAAAAGCAGAGGTGTAGAACTAGTAATATTTCCCAGTAATCAATACTCTTACATAAAAATCACATTCCAGACAATTTAAAACATGTTCAACTTGATTAAAATGCAGAGTTCTTTGTCATCCTCCTCTTTTTACAAGTTTATTTTTCAACTAGCTTCTATTATAACTGGCAATAGTGTTGCACGTCACATCATATACTATTCTAAAATAGTTGTTGATGTAACATAATTAATTGTCATGTTACCAAGCAGTTTTTTGCTAGATACCATTTTTTAGATTAATGTATAAAGTTTATGAAATCAAAACCAATGAAAAAGAAACAGCATGGACCAAATTTGTACATCAAATAAAGGTATATTCACATAGAAACTAAAGAAGATATCTTGGTCTTCCTTTTTTTACTCCATAGTTGAACATTACTGCTTGAAATTCTGATTCAAAGTTATTTCAAATATTCTTTTTGTCAACCCAAAGGCTTAAAGGTGAGTCCTTGTTAAAAGAAAATGATTGGTAGAGTTGTGTGCATAGTACTATTTTGTTTTGAGTTAGCAAGTAATAAGAAATGGTGTAGTACCACATATGACCCCACATGCATATATACTTAATTTTGATTGGTGTTGGATTATTCAGAATAAGATGGTCCACTTGGTGAAAGTTAATCAAATGAATGTGATGGATCACTGCATCAGCACTTCTCAGACATCAGTTCAGAAAAGAAAAGAGATTCATATTGATTTAAGAAAACCACGCACCATACAATAAATGGAACTCTCTAACGCCAAAACTAAAGAAAATAGTTTAAAGCACCGAAACAACATGGGTGTAGTTCTTGATGTAAATCTGAGAAAGATCCTAAGGGATGTAGCTAGCTAGCTTCTCTGTAACATGGCCTTTGAAACCACCTTTTCAGAATTCACACTGTCTTTAACATCCCAAAGAAATTAATAAAGAAATCTTGCAGCATCTCCAATAATCAATGTAACTCATTTCTAGTACGTGTCCCTTGGAGCACTGCATTTAAAACATTCCATTCTGCTAGCGAAGTTGTGCTCATTGCATCCTGATCTGCTCAATCACAAAAGTAAAAATGAATCAACTTTGTCATGAAGAAACACAAGGAATTGAAACACTACTTGGTTAGCCATATTTTGCACTGCTGAGCTGAAGGGGCAACCGGTTTTCAAAGTATGCAACTTCTAAAAGCAGTCAAAGAAAGGGGAACCCAATAAAGATATCAGTTGCATGCCTACAACACCAACAGTGCCTTTTGTTTTTGTGGTGTTTGTCATATTCTTCACACTTTAAAGACAGCAGGCAAAGGAAAAGCACAAGATTGTCCCCTAAGCAAGAACCAAAAAATCAAAGGGTGCTGATATATTAACAATCTCAACAGTAAAAACACACACACTTCACATCATAATAAATGTATGTTTTTTTTGTGTTGATGGTGTCAACAAAACTTTTCTCAAAATCAAAAGATGGTGAAACACACAAAATCAATGAATGAATGAGTCACCTGCTGCATATCCAATCACCAGATTTCCATCCAGGTCTTCCACTGCCACCAAAAGCTCTTGAGCGCAAGATGTCACTGTTGTAGCCTCCAGCCAAGTCATCCTTAAAAGCACCACACTTGAAGCAGCTAGAGCGGCTAGCAAAGTTGTGTGCACCACAGTTAGCAGCAGCACAGTACCAGTCACCAGGGCGAACATCTGACCCAGTTAACCCAAATGAAGACCCTCCTCTTCCTCCAAACGCACCAAAATCAATTCTATCTCCATATTTTGAGTCCCCACATCGCTGGCACGAATCTCTCCTCTGAAAGTTCAGGTGCTGGCATGACCTGCAGTTCCAGTCTCCCGGTCTGCTCATATTTACTTCTCTGCAGATCACTGTTGCATTCACCAAACACAATCATCGTTAGAAGACTATATTATGAACCAAGTGTCAAATGTTCAATACATTTTTCTGTTAACAAGCTTGATGCTTCCACATTATATACATGTTTTTGTGTATAGTGCTAGGCACTAGCTAGCTTGCTAGCATCATGCTTATTATAATATTGGGACAAATCTAAAATAAAATAACTCAGTGATGGATTAACTTCTCTGAAACATATGAAAACAAGTTACGAGGCTGACATAATATAGCACTATAGTAGAAGACAGATTGATCACATTATATAATCACGAATGATATATTCACAACCTGCTCCACTACACAACAATCTGTGATTCATGATATGAAAAAAAATGGTATTTTTGTTATTTTATACAAAAAATTTGAAATTTTAGACAAAGAAATGAAGTTGTAGAATGGAAAATTTTAGGTGGGTGAGATTGAAAAAAAATTATGAAGGGGGATAGTGGAATGGAAAATACAAAGACCAACCTGAAGATAATGTGGTGAGTTGGAGTATTAGAGAAGCAGAAGAAGCTGTAGAGGATTTGCTGATGAGAAAATGTGGTATGGGGGATGGTTTATATACTGGCAGAGACCACAGAAAAAAGAGAATAAACGGAGGGCTGTGTTGTAGTACTTTTTAGTGTTGTTTGAGTGACAACCTAGATAAATGGAATCAATGAATTCTAAAGGAGGGAAAAGAGATAAAGGAAATTCGTGCTACAATTCCAAAGAGAGCACACTTTGAATTTTGAACATTTACTTTGGCAGTGGGCTACAATTTCATTTTTGTTTGTTTTTAATGGCATGGTAATGGGTGCAAAGTGTATATAGGGTAATCATTTGTCCTTCAACTCCAAAATGGATAGAGGCAGGGAGAGAGGGTTCATACTTGATACTGCTAGTTTGAACTCAACTAGCTCTTTTTATTCTTTCATTTTTCTTTTCTGCATCCTCTGATTGTTGATTAAAGGCTCACATGCGTTACTGTCAAGCACAAAGGTGCATTCAATTCCAAAGCATTTTTCATGTATAACATGGCTTCTAGCTAGGAGCTTAAATTCATGGACCAATAACCCCATTTTTTAATTTACACAAAAGTTAATAACTTGTTAAGGAACATTGATTGCAATCACATCTTGGTTGTAACAATTTCACAACATACACACCTTATATAATGGAGTTATTTATCAGAACTTGCTATTGTTACTTGGTTTCTGTTTCATGAACAGGATCCTCATGGCTTATTGGTTATGTTCTAGTTGGATTTAAAGAAATTTCTCCCACAATAAGTAAAAGTAAATTGACTCCTAAATTCACACAGCTGAGTTTATAGAAAAATTCTGATGGAGCTACACAAAATTAGCTGAAGTTATCTTGAGCTATTTTAAACTTACAAATGCTGAAAATAACATAAATTATAAAAGGCTATTGGCTAGTACTATTCATGAAGTTTGGCACTATAAATGTTATTTGATGTATTAGGATAGCACAACACTAAATTAGCAAACACTTTCTCATGGTCTATACTATAGCAGCTAGCAAGATAGCTAAGTCAAACAAACTCAAGACCCACAGAAAGAGCATGTAACCTAATAGCACAACAGACAGTGTCCAAAAGATCTCATCAATCAAATAAACCATGAACCCTAGAAAGTCCCTTTGACCACAGCATTTGGTTACATGAATCAAATTAGAATTTGTACAGCCCCACAAACAGAATCCAAGTATACAACAAAAAGAAAAATAAACAGTAGTAAGGAGTGAAATAAAAAGAAAGAAAAGAATGTTGGCAGCTTGTAATTGGACAATGTGGAATCCAAGTCAGCATTTGCCACCATGTAATGAATATTCGTACCATTAAGTCATATACACCGGCCCACTAATTATCCCAATAACATCCACGAGGGGATCCAAGTCTCTTTCATGTCCATTACTCTCTGGGAATCAACAGAATTTTGACAGTCAATATGTTTCCAAAATAGTTTCTGCTTTACAATTGATTTGAATATTCTTTTATTCTCTTGTAAAAGTACAAGGGAAGTTACAAGAAAGTTTAGTGATAAAATTATCAGTATATATATATATCTCATATGGTTAACAAGTTTCTGAGGGAGAAGAAAAAACTGAAACAATATTCTGGTAGTGTTAAGGCCATGGCTAAAATAGATACAAAAGACAAATGAGTGATTTACATGCTGCAAGCATGTAGTTGTAGGTAGGAAGAGTATGAGGAATTAATGTAATGCAAGTGAAGAAGGTGGTGAGTGGAGGCAGGGAAGTGAGTTAGTATAAGTTTGAAAGGTTGGAAAACAGACAAGAAGATTAAACAAATGGAAAAAGAGAAAAGAAAAGGGAGATGGAGAGTTTCAATAAAGATAGGTGAATGCTTATGATGGAATAACAAGTCTTCGAGGTTTCATTTTGACCATCTTTAGCATTCTTTTTCTATTCTTTGGTTGAAGCACTGCTGCGGCTGCTGCTGAACTATTTTATTCTTTCTTTGTTGGTTTCTTTTTAATTTTTCTCTCAGAGAAACCTCAGCTTTATCTGAATGAATGTGTGCATCTATCCCTATAATGTCTCTCTCTCTTGAAGGGTAAGAAGGAATGAGCCAAGATCTGGCCTCCATTCTCTTGGGGAAGGGTAAAGGGAAGTAGAGGCAAACTGTAAAGAAGAATAAAGAGGAAGGGAAGTGGGCTGATTCGATTCTCCTTGGGAATCGCTTCCATGCAAGACCACGACCACATCATTTCTATTCTGCTATCTGTGATTGTGATGCTGATTGTGATTGTGTGCGTACTTTTCCCAAGCAAAGATGTAAATACTTCAATCTTCACTACTCATTATTATTGCTTCATGCTAAGTGCTAAGGACATCCTTACTTTTCTGTTTTTTTTTTTACACAGACACATTGACACAAACAAACACTGATACAACACAAATACGAATACAGATACAGAAATACATACAAGTATCGATGTCCGATACATGTATCCAACACACACGTTATTTAAGATAAGTGTCCGACTCTCATTATTCCTCTAATATAATATGTTATAGTTTGTCTGCTTTTTTTTTTCTCTCTCACTTTGTTTATGGCTCTATCACTTTCTTTCCTGTTTTGTTAAAGTGTTCTGTTCATTCAACATTACTTATGATGAAGTTTCCACCAACTTTTTTAATTTTTATTTTCAGCTTACACACAAATTTTGTTCAAAAGATTAAAGAGAAACTTAGCAGAAGACCTATTTATCACATGGACATGGTTTTGTGTTATGCATAACTTAACAGCTAAGCACACTAAATGTATTGGTAATTAATTGTATGACTTCTATGCAGATGAATGGAAGGAATATTTCATTAAAAAATTTGTTTTTATCGATATCAAGTAACCACTCTTTGTACTTCCCTATTCTAAAAGTGTGCCCTTTAAAAGATCTACATGGATATGAAATGCAAGTACATAGTATTATAGTTCATCAAATTATTGAAAATTTGATTCACCCTTGTCTTTAGTTGAGGTATGCTAGTAGTTTATTCTGCAGAATATTATATTTATTAGTGTTTGTTTGAAATTTATTAAAATATAAAATCAATATAAATTTTGATTCATCCTTGTCTTTAGTTTAGGTATGCTAGTAGTTTCAAATATTAACATCCATCCATGCATAGCCAAATTTATAAACATTCACAACCACTTAGCAACAGAAAATAGTGTTTCACAGAATCCTTGTGGTCCCTGTTGAACACACAGTAAATTCAGCCTCCCCTTACTCAAATTTTTTGGGATTTTTATGATATAATTTTATTTTTTAATTATTAAAATGGGTTTTTTTTTTTTTTTAAATTACTAAATTGGATAAGTTTTGTTATCTTAACACGACCCAAGAGATAAAATTTCACTAGATTCATAAAAAAATCTCATTTTTTTCTCTTCAAGTTGTACCCAGTACCAAATCTATTATTCTATGAAGTCTCCACATGTAAAAACATTATCTTTAGATGGATTTTGTGAGGTTCCAAATTTGATCCATGTTGTTATATTACTTCACACTTTACCTTTTACTTTCCTAATTCATCTCATACTTGGAAAGAGTTAAAACACCAACTTAGTTGGAGTATTGGGTAAAAATATTTATGTGTACTCATAAAACTTGTATTAAATTCTCTCTTAAAAAAATAAAAAATAATAATAATAATAAAAGTAAGCTAGAAAATAGTTAAATCTAAATGTATATCACAATAATTTTTTAATTTTGAAATATGAAATTTGGAGACTTTCCAGATTGTGCATTTTCCAGATTGTGCATTGTGAAATACAAAGTTTATATTTTGGATTCTATAATATGAAATACAAATTGTATATTATATTTTGAGATTTGTTCATAAATGTATTCAACGTCTTCTCTACCCGGTGCATCTTCCTGCTCATTTTCAAGTTGTTGATCTCTTAATCGAACCAGTTTCTGGAATGTCCTTTGTTAAGTTAAGTAATAAACTTATAATAGTTATTAATCCTACCATAAGTTTAAGGGGGATGTTACATGTTGTATGATTCTAGCATTAAATGGTCCTTGTGTTCTAGTGTTAGACGATCTCTGTATTCTAGTATTAGACAATCCTTATTCTAGTGTTAGACAATTTTGTGTTCTAGTATTAAACAGTCTGTGTTTTAAACATTAGACGACTCCTGTGTTCTAGCACTAGACGATCTATGTATTCTAACATCAGAATATCCATGTTCTATTGTTTTAAATGAGTGTTAGACACTATCTATATACTATGATAGAAGTCTCTCTAGAACTAATAAATATATTTTTATGATACTTTATTTTTTGTATTTATTTTATATTGTCTTCTTCTTCTTATCCTTTCTTCTTATTTTCTCACATAATATTTTATATTATGAATTTTACAATTTAAAATATAAAATTTTTATTTCAAATCATGAAGCTTGAAGGCATGACTCAGTAGGAGGAAACAAATATCTAAAAACATGGAACAATATTTATAGAATCACAACGTTTTTACACACCCACTTAACCATTCTAACTTATAAACAACAATAGCTAAAGAATAAGAAGAAGGGGTAAGGAAGATGAAAATAGTGATTTCACCATTCCCATGGAGGTGCAGGATGAAACCATGGGGGTTGAGGAAGAAATGCCCGAGCTTTAATCTTTTGATGTAACACCACTCTTTTTAGACTCTTTCTTCCTGCACCTCCATACCTTCTTCTCTCACCTCCATAAATTTTCAAATTTCCAAAAATTCCCCTCTATAATATTCCGGATTACATAATCCAGAAGTCATTTTTCAAATTTGTAATTAGCTTCCGGATTACATAATCCGGAAGCCTTTTTTCCAATGCATGATTACTTTTCGGACTACATAATCCAGAAATCTTATTTAGCTTCTGGATTATGTAATCCGGAAGTCTTTTTTAAATGAGTTTCTGGATTACATAATCCGGAAGCTATTCTATGGGGGTGACACAAGAAGGATAAAAATGTATTTTCATGTTGTGTATGGAGGTGGCAGAAGAAGATATGGAGGTGCAGGAAGAAACAGTCGTCTTTTTAAAGTCAAAATGGACTAAACCCATCACGTGGTGGGCCAAAATAAAATAAGTTTTAATGCATGAAATTAAATTATGGTTTTATTATATTCTTTTAGTTTTTTTTTAAATTAGTGAATTTTTATTTTAATATTATACACATATCTTTTGAAAATTGATTTGTTTAAGATCCATCTATTATTATATTATACGCATTAATTGCTTTTATCATATATTTATATAGCATATAGTTACATACAAACAGTGGTGAGTATCTTTGAAGAGTAAAGATAACAGTTATATTATATAGTATTGCATGCAGCCTCAAACCTTTATATTTCATTTACAAAATAAATAATTTCATTACCCTTTTGATCAATAATAAAATTATATTACTAACATTTGCACAACAATGCTTTTAACAAATATTTGGGGTCTTTATACCATTAATAAATGATTTTATAAAACCACTATTACTAAAACATACTTTATATGGTTTTAAAATTGTTATTATGAAAAATTAATTTCTATATACTATTATAAAAAAAATGCATGATAATATGCTATTCTTCATTATTATATTATGGGTGATTTAGGAAAAAATGTAGAAAGCAATTTGAGGGACCCAAACAAATTATCTAAAAATAAACAGAACTAAACATGTTAAATGCCTATGATTGAACATGTTTTCACTTCAATAAATGAAAGTCTGTGAAGATGTGTAGCACATTTCAAAACTGTGAGTATTAGCATGTGCCAATACATTAGGCACTTGTGCCATTGCCAATTACATTAAGACAAGTTTTGAGAAGAACAAGAAGTCACTATCAATCTTCCATCATATCACTTGCACCATCCAATTCTTGTTCTGATTCTTCTTCATCTGTGATATCTTGGCCAGTTTCCATGGCATCTTCATCAGATTCTTCTTCACTACTATCCTTATCCTCAAAAATAACTGGCACTATTTCATCTTCATTGTCCTCCTCATCAATAACCTGTTCCAAAGAAGGCACTAATAAGCACAGGTTGATCACAAGTTTTGCTCATTACTTGTAAACAGCTGAAAGAGGCTTACCCCCGAGTAAAGGATGTCTAAGCAACTTGAGAGTTGGATGACAGATTTAAAAGTGGAGACTCTAGACTCAATCAGCTGCACACAAAAAAAGAATCAAATAAGAAAAGGGTCATTGGTGCAAACATGATCAACATTTAAAGGTCCTTCTACAAGCATGTCATGTCTTCTACAATCCTTCACAAAGGATTCTGCAGCTCGTGTAGTATTGAAGAGGATAAGTTCATCCTTTGCTTTACAGTTAAATAGAAGACAAAATGCATTGCTTAAGCACAGAAAGAAGAAACTATATTACTTGTAAGTGATAGTTTAGAAGACACAGGTAGAGAAAGTGACATATTAAGTGCTTATTGAGTGGATTTATCATAAGGAACTCACTTGATACAAAGAGTTCAAAGCTTTTAATGAAGATTCCTGGGACAATATTCCGCTTGCATGCTGTAGAAGTAGATACTTCAACCACGGAAGAGCACATGCCAAGATTGCACCTCTGAAACAAAAGGGAAGTAACATTTATTTAGAATTAATCAGGAGTCAGTGCAAAATCTGATAGGTGAAGAGTATATTACTGATACTGGATACTACCTGTGTTTATGTGGTGTCAATTTTAAAGCAACTTTTGTTATTTATTTTAGTCAATTTTATCAATAGGCTTAGTTGTAATTTTGGTTCCTATATTTTACAAAATCTGCAATTTGGGTCCCACATTTTTTTTTCTGCAATCATAATTGCGGGAAAAAAAATATTTAGGAACCAAAATTATACCATCAAGCCTAATTAATATTGATAACAAGTTTTTTACCACTTTCTTGTTTACTAACTAGAAAACCATAATCTCTTATAGCCCATGCTTTCTCTACCAATATCACTTAAGTGTCATTTTTTTCTTATCTTCCCCTTTCTCCAACCCTTAAAAAAGGAAGATACAGAAATTTTATATCAAGAAGTGGCCAGTACTTACACAAATAATAAGATGCATACTAAACATACATTTACCAGATTATTGTTGAATTTACCTAGATTCAATAATGGATATGAGAGAGTATAGAAGTTTGAGGACGTTGGATGGGTTCAACTGAGCAATTGACTTTCTAATAACCTGCAAAAGGAGTTATTGCATCAAGCATAGCATTTAAGAAACTGAGCAAGTGGACAACTTCCATTCAGATATAATAAACTCCAATAGAAGTAGAAGAGAAAGAAAACCTTCTCATCTTGTGTATACAAGCAATCAAGCAAAAGGGTGCGATCGTCAGCATTTAATGCTTGCTTAATCAAAACATCTACAGAGTCTGCACTTGGAGGCTTTACTGAGACAGAAGATTCTTGCTCTTTATCACTCTTGAATTTGTTCTCTTCCACTAAACTTAGACTAGCAAGTTTCTCTCCCATTGTTGGCTCATCCAAATCATTATCAAGGAGAACTCCTTCTGCAGCCTCATGTTGATCTACATCAAATGCTAGTACAAGAAATAACAATCAATTTTTTAAATATAGAATGCACACTTCTAAGAATTGGTGGTTCTATGGTTCATCATGCCAAAGAGTAAATTTACATAAATCCATTCGAGAATGGTTTTAGTAAAACTATTAGACCTGAACACGAATTTAAGGAAATTCAGTCATCTTACATGTCAGTGGGAATTTGTGATAAAAAGATACACTTTTTTAATATTAGGATTGTTCAGATTTCTATAGCCTATACGTTCATTCAGAATCTTGTCATGCAAATCATAAGTACAACAAAAGAGTAGGTATTTTACAAAATTCAGGAAAAAAACAGAATGTATAAAAATGTACTCTCAATTTCAAAGGGTAGACGATGAGATCTAATAACATGTTACTCATGCAGAGTAACAACTTGAAATATTACGGTTCTTACCTAAATCCACCTCGTCAGTTGTAACATCAGGATCAGATTGTGCTTGTCTTTTCTTAGCTTTCTTGCTTTCCGTTGGTATTGCTGCTTCCAGTTCCAAGTTACGGGTACATATATAGGAGTTTCAAAAGTTCAGAGGACATACAGGCACAGACTAATAAAGAAAAAAAAAGTCCAATTTAAAAGTTTGAAACATTTTATTCAATTTGGAATTTCGTGAGCTCGTCAACAATCTATGACAAACAACTTCCGGTGGTGCAGGAAAAACATTTAAGATTCAGTAATTCTAGAAACACAAATTTAGAATCACCTAGAATTTAAACAAAATGAAGCAAAAAGGATAGTGTAAGAAAAGCTAAAAACATAATGGGTTTATCAGACCTTTGCCAGAAGGACTGCCATGACGATGAACAGAATCGTTGGTATCATCTTCTACGTTTAATACTATAGTCTCCCCTGAATTGCTAATATTTAAGACACTAAACTGAGGATGATCTACAGAGCCATAAGTCACAAGAGCTTTAACCTGTTTGTCTTCTTCAACAGGTTGTAATCTGGATCCAATAATTGAAGTGTGCCCTTTCTTTGAATTTCCACCATTTTCCTTGCCTGTTTCAACTATTTTGGTCTTTGTGGTCAATTTAGTTGGCTGTATCTGATCTTCGGAGGAAGCATTCAAATTCCAAATATAAGCAGAACCTCTCCCCATAACTGCTAAAACAATGATATCTTCTTCTTTATTGTAACCACAGTGGCAGTCCAAAACTACTGGAGTATGTCTTATGGGAAGTGCGGGACCTTTACCCACATTTCCTGAATTTAAATCACATTTCCAAACTTGAAGATGTTTACCCTCAAAATCTGATGTAACTAAACTTTTGGCATCATTGGATATAGAAATGTGCTGCACATTTCCCTGTTGAGGAATAAAAGTAAAATCTGAGGATGCTTTTACTTGTAAAGAAAAATATTCATATCCAGAATAAGTAATGAAGATTACCAAATCATTGGGGAACTTCAGAACCTCTTTCCCAGCTTCCCAGCTTATAACCCGGATTTTAGAGCTGACAATAGCTAAATATTTTTCATCTGGAAAATAAATAAAATTACAAGTGTCAATTGTCATGCAAGAAGAAGAATGATTATAGTGAACCAATCTCCCAATGGAATAAGTACTCACCATGTGAAAAAGCCAGAGAAGTGATAGACTTTTTTGAGACTTTAAATTCTTTTAAAAGCTGTCCTGTTTCAGTATTAACCTCGTATGCCATCCCATTAAGTCCAACAATGCGAAGAACACATCCATTGTTTGCAAATGAGAGTCCACAGATCTCCCTGTATGATGACAAGAATAATGTATTACAACAGACTAATATAAACTATCATCTTAATCTCATATGAAAGCATAAAAACTAAGATATGGATGTCCACATATGATAATGTCAAGGAAATTATACGGTTTTCAATTTGAGATAGAAGTACAGAATCTGCATATTAAATGTAGATTCCTATACACCATAGACCAAAATAAAAAACACAAAAATTTATTTATCCTTTAGCCAATGAACAAAAGCTTTAGTTTTATCCCACTAGATGAGGTCTATTACATAGATTACGCAATTCTCAAAGACATTATTCACCATAATAATTTTCTTCAATGCCATTTTTGGTCTCTCTACCCTTTTACAAAATGGTGCAAAATCATGTGATGTAGTGCCTCCGAAGTCCTTCTTTGTACATGTCCAAACTACTATTTCTCCATATGGTAACATATTCATCAAGATATAGCAGAATGACCAAACAATAAGCCAATGAACTGTGAGTCCAAGTCTCATATACAGAGAACCAAATAAAAAGTGACATTGGTCTAACATTTTTACATTTGATGCCACCAAACAGATTTCTCAGGACAACAAGTCACAATTGGTACAAGGGACACATGTTTTGTCTACCAAAAAATCTCTACTAAGCTAGCAGCTCAAGTTTGTCAAAGAGCACAAATGTCAGACAGCACTTTTACATCATCAAACAACAATGACTTTTGTAAAATATACCATGTATGGGGATTAGTGTAAAGATAACCAAAAAAACAGACTAGTATGGATAGTTTTACATTGTTCTATAATATGACAACGTTTTTAGGAGATGTAAGATAAATTGATAGTTTTTTTTTTTATTCAAAAAACTAAAATAAAAATTTTGGTCCCCACACCTAAGATCTTTTTTTCGTGTAAGTCCCCTAGACGAAAAAATTCAACATTTTATTTGCTCTATGAAAAAATCTTTATGAATTAATCCCTCTTTAAGCATTTTAGATTTGGTCCCTATTCTTTGTAAATAAATTTTCATGCATGGACTGAAAAGAAAAACAAGTCAGATATAAGGACTAAATTTAGAATTTATAATTAACATGACAAAAAGGAAAATGAAATGAAAATAATACCCGGGATAGCTGGTAATCAATTTTCTCTCACCAGTGGAAACATCAACAGCAAGAACTCTTCCTTCGATTGTGCCAAGAGCTAATAAGAAAGTTCCCTGTTTTTTTCTAAACTAATTACAAAAGAGTGCAATCCACATCAGGGGGGAAAAGTATGATTCTAGCGTAAAAAAGCACTAGTGATTAAAAGATTTTTCCAAAAGCTCATACTACCTTTTCTCCAGTGAAACTAGATGCAATACAAGAATAACGAAGATCATTATCCCCATCTGATGGCTTCCACTCTGCTAACAAATGTCCAGTGCTAGTGTTCCAAATCTGAAAATTATTGGATGATTTTTTTGTTATAAACCTAACATCCTCACACGAACCAGAGTAAGTACAATCATAGAATTCCACTGTCCAACAAAATCTCATTGATGACTGCAAAACATCTTGACAACTTAACATTATTCTAGCACACCAACAATTTGAAAATATGTCATCCCTAGGAACATATCTGGGAATAGTTCAGCAAAATTACTAACAAATATGATATTTAAGGGGGGAAAAATATGAATTTACTTTGGCCGTCCCATTGGCAGACAAAATAGCAGCATAGTCCCCATTCGGAGTGAAAGCAGTGAGAACAGGTTTCTTTGATTCGCCCTTCACCATCTCACTCAGCTTCTTCCAAGTAGAAAACTAAGGAGAGGCACACAAACAGTGAAGAAGCACCTAAATCAGACATAAAGCCAGTCAGAACTATGTAAAGATTACAACTTTGCAGTCTTAAAACATCATTAGACCAACTGGGTCGCTCAAAACGGTGAAACTAATCAAATAAATCACAAAACTTCACAAGTTCCAATTTTGAAAAAAAAAAAAAACTAATGTTTGCAGACAACATATTAGAAACCAAAGGGGTTTTATCTCTGAGGAAATTAAGAATTAGAAAAGAAAAAGAGAAAGGTAAAGGATAAGGATGAAACATAAACCCTAACCTAAGCAAAGTGAACGGAAATAACCGATCAAAGGAGAATACTTGTGATATATGGCGTCTTCAGGCAAGAGGCTGCGGAGTGAATGACAGAGGAAGAAAAAGGGTTTTGGGTTTTGGAATAATTAAGATTTTAAGGGGCAATTTTGACCTTTCAAACTATAATTTTCTATTTTTATGTTTTAATTTTTAAACTGCACTGTATCCACTAGTTTTTTTTTTACAAGTGCGATGCACGGGAAAATTAAATTGCACGATTATTTATTTATTAAGTTTTAATTTTTTAAATAATAAATTTTAAATATTACTTATATATTAATTTTTATAAGAAAACATAAATATTTGAATTGATTACAGTAAGTACGAATATGTTTATAAATTTAATTAATATGTATGATACGAATTATAAAGAAATAAAAATATAATTTATTAATTTATACTTCTATACCTTTATATAAAGATGATTATTCTTTATAACGATTTTTTGGTATACACAATTTAATATATATAATGTTATTAGTACAATAGAATATTTTGTCATTTCATATAAATTATTTAAAAAATAAATTTTTTTTAATTTTTTTTAAATTAATATTAAGGAACCGTTTTTATATGTAAACTAACTTCTGACCTATGAAGTTCGGACATTCCTCTTAAATGGTGTTCGATACGAGTATCGAACACTGACACTCGTATGACACCTGTAGGACATGTATCCGTGAAGTGTCAAATTCAAAAAGTATTTATTAGATTTCTGATAATTGTAGTACGGTTCTAACACAATTTTAAAAAGAAAAAATACATTCATTTTCTAAAAATTCAAACTTTATTGTATAAATTGTTATTATGATTATAAAAAATAAGAAACAAATCTTTGTGAATCCGTCATGAAAAACATTTTTCTGCTCCAAAAGATAATCTGAAACATACTTGTGCACATAAATTTTTATTGTCAATTTATATAATCATAATTATATAATATATAGATTTGTGTCCCCGTGTCCTATATTTTAGAGATTTTATGTATTTTCGTGTCTGTGTCCGTGTCAGTGTCTGTGCTACATAACTTCTGACCTTTTCTTAATTTCTTATTTTAAGGCAACAAGGCAACAACAGAAAAAAAAAAAAGAGCATACTCTCACTCTCATTCAGTTTACATATCAAATAAAATAACTTTCATTTTTCATCACTTTGTCCAATACTCTCACTCTCATTCAGTTCACATATCAAATAAAATAATCTTTATTTTCCATCACTTTGTCCACTACATTTCAGAGGACTCTATTATTTGGTAAATCATTAATGTCAACATCATCACACTCTTCGATTTCAAAACCACTAACAAAAGAAATGAAAAAACTTGAAAAAAATGAAACTTAAAGCAGAAAAGAAGAAAAAGAAATGTTAATTAATCCATTCATCTGCTTTCTTTTACATATTATTTGTTACTTTTCAATTTCGACTCATCTAACCTTATGTTATATGTTAAATTTCTATTAAGATAGAAAATTGAAGAAAGGAAAAAAAAAAAAAGATATAGAGACACAATTGTTCCTGTATTTCCGGTAGTATTTATAATATGAATTATAGAGAAATAAAAATGTAATTTATATATATAAAATATAAATAAGAAAATATAAAAAATTACAAAGCAAATTTTGGTTTTTAAACTACACGGTACTCAGAAGACAAACTCAGTCTCCAGGTTTTTGTTTGTGGGTTTATTCGAATGGCGACATCCTTGTCAAACATGTTCTTCAAGGGACTCGCCAATCGTTCTTTCAGCAGACCCGTGAGATCTTCAGCCCTTACCTCTTATGCATGATTAACCGTTAAGTAGTTTATTTTTCGCATCTGTTTTGTGCGAATCATAGAAAAGTTTCATTCTTTACTCAGTCTTATCTAATGGGCATCGCTCATTTTCCAGATCTTGGGCTTTCTATTTATTTTTTAATTTTAATCAATTTTGGTGCTTTTACCTTTTGTATTTAACCTGGTCAATAAACTTGCTTAGGTTGGAATTATGATTATGTATGCCTGCTTCATCCTCAGCTTTTGAGTTACCCCAAATTGATTTTGGATATGATGCTGTATATATAACACTGCATTATGTATAAAAAGAAATATATTGTTCTAATCAGTGCCAACAATTGTTGATTAGTTATTTAGATTGTCAAATTCCATGTTGTAATCTTCTTTTTGTAATTTACTTCCTTTAACATGGTGACAGTTAAATGGGTTGTTTTATTGCACAAGATACTCAACTTCTGTATCAAATGATTCTGACACGCATGATGACTTCAAGCCAGCTAATAAGCTTGAGGGTTCTGGGGTTTCTTTGGCAAAAGTTATTGAACAGGTAATGGTATATCAATCAATCCTTTTGTCCAAGAATGTTATTTTAATAACGTGAGTGGTCTGTAACTTGAAAATTTTGGTCACCGGTTAATATGTGCAGGATGTGAAGGATAACCCTGTTATGGTTTACATGAAAGGTGTGCCTGAATTTCCACAGTGTGGTTTTAGTTCACTTGCTGTTAGAGTTTTGAATCTCTATGGTAAGTACTAAAACATCCTATGCACACGAAGCTGTATGTTCTATGGTTGTCACTTTATGGAGGAAGTACTCTGTTTCCCTATGTTAAAAAAAAGTGTGCTCCAATATGATAACCAGTTTTATAATGTTGAGTTGTATAGTATGACATGGCAAATACAAAAAGTTATATATGAAGAAAGAGCGTGATACAGAGCATAGGCAAGGACTGGTTTTTGGGAGGTTCTTGGTGTGGATGTGCAGTTTCTATGTTAATATTTGAAAAGCCTTAAATATATGAGACTTTAGCATCAAGAATTCAGATGTAGGTTACGTTTCTAATAAAACAAGATGGAAGATTAATTTCTTGAAGGCAGATGACTTTACAGTAGCCATTCTATTGCTATATTCTTGTGCTCCATAGTCACCTCTCTAATTTAGTTTAATGCTATCATTTAGAATTCAATATTATAATTCACATTTCACATCTATAATACGAAATACCTATGAGAGAAAGCAGTGAGAAACAATACCTCATTGCCCAAAGCAAGGTCCCAAGCCCAATGCCGATGAACTCCTAGTTTCCTCCCCAGTTCACTCATTACTTGTACCGCCTTGATGTGGAATTCGTTATTGAGATCAGCTCCATCTTGCATGAACACCTTGGCTTGATGCTCCTCCTTCATTTCTTCCTGTTAAACTCTTCAAGGCCTCCTTTATTAATCCAGCAGCTGGCCCATAAGATCATATTTGGGCTCTATCTGTACACCTGCTTCTCTGGAATTTAATTAAAATGATCCATATGCTTGTATTATATATGCTATGCTTCAAAGGTCAAAAACGTTTTTCTGTTTGCTGATACTTTCTTTCTTTTCTTTCTTTCTCTATGGTGAAGTTGTAAAAGTAGTTTGTTACCACATGAATTCACATTATTTGATAACAGTTCTGTAAATTACTACTATCATTCTTTTGCTCCTGCAGCTGTTCCTATAAGTGCTAGAAACATTTTGGAGGATGTTGAACTAAAAAATGCTGTAAAAGCCTTTAGGTAACTTCATGCTTGTTGATCTTGTATTATTATTATTACTCTCTGCTTCCTAACATATTGCATATGTGACACTGGGAAAAAAACATCAATCATCTACAATTGTAGTTTGTACATAGTTTACTTAGCATTTTTATTTATGGTAGTTTGTCATTGTGGTGGGATAAAGGTCTTCAAGGGCCTTTGGCAATTGAATTTCATTTTTCGGTATCAATTTTTCAAATTCCATCGGACTAGGATTTACCTCATCAAATTCCCCCCCTTCCAATGCAGACAACTATCCCACGATCAAGTTCACCTAATAGCTGTTGTTACCATCACCAACTCCTATAAATCTCCTTATCATTCTTCATGCAAGTCCTTTCTTTATATTGATTTTTTTCTCCCTAACCCATTCTCAATTTTTTTTTGCTTTGCTTGTTTGGCTAAATTTATTGACTGTTTCCTTTCTTTGCCCTCTCTCTTTATTTTATATTGTGTAGTGGAGATTGTGCTATTCTTTAGCATTAATATTTGATCATTCTATCATTAATACAAAAGGTGATATTATTCCTTGGGAAACCAAAGAATATTTTATCATTATAACTAGTAATAGATCTTCTGAGTATGAAGGTAAGTTGAAGGGTTTTACAATTACTGTTTATGATAAATAAAAAGTTTTCAGTAGAATAACAATGGAAAACCCTTTAATGCCAATGAAATTTAAGGAATGAGTTCCTTGCCTCTGAAATCAACAATCAAGGTGAGTTTGAAAATCAAAATTTGGTATCCTTTTCTTTATGAATCTGGAGCAATTTAATAGTATTACCTAGTGAGTCTTACCGGTTGTCATTTGTCTTTCCTTCCCTTGAATCCTCTAGTCTCTGACCATCTAAACAACAAACATGTTGAATCTCTGGATATCAGTCAGCCTGCAAATGTCTGCATTTAGTGTGATATACTGTAGAAATATCTTTAGATATATTTCATTTTTCGTTTGCATTTAATGTGATAATTGCGAGCTCATATTTGATTGGTTCTTGAGCTTTTGTACCACCATATGTATAGGTGGTTCCAAGTTTAATAACCAGTTTCCTTTTAAAGTTTAATAATTAATAAATAAGGAAAAAATTGTATGACATCCTAGTCTTCTCCTTGTTCTTTACGTGCAGTAACTGGCCAACATTTCCTCAAGTTTTCATCAAGGGAGAGTTTATTGGTGGATCGGATATTGTTCTCAACATGCACCAGGTTTGTTCCCGTTTTTTTTCCTACTTGTGGTTAGTAGTATTTTTTAACGGACTGTTCAATAATATTGTATTTTCTTGTAGACTGGTGAATTGAAGGAAAAGCTTAAAGATGTTACTTCCAATAACTAAACACACGCCCAAGGTAGTGAAGTTTTAAGAGATGTAGTAGTTTACAAGAACTTAATGTCAACTGATGTGAACTTTTTTCTAGATTATATTCAAATAAGAAGTTTCGACATTCCTGTTTGTAAGATTTTTTTTTCTTTTTACTCTTTGTTCCTTGCTTTAATTTAAGATCATATGAAGGTAAATAAGAGTCAGGACTGAATTATGTTTTATATGCATCTGGATTTGGAGGCTGCTAAAATAAATTTTGATGTTTGCTTAAACGTTCGCCATTCTCAAACACCTAATGATACATGACGTGCAATGTAAGGTGTTGTGACTGTAAAACAAACTCATACTAAGTAGTTTGCAGGATTTCATAGCTCCAAACGTTCATGCAAGCATTTTACACTATAATCCCCACCCCACCAAAAAGAAGAAAACACTCAGAAATTGATAAAAAACACAACTAAGTACCCTATATTACAATAATTGAAACAAAATCTTTCCAACATTACAACTGACCCTGTCTCTAGGTACTATGATAATGTGAAGGGAGATAACTACTTGTAAACACATTCAGATCTTTATTTCTCAGCAGCATAACTAAAGGAACGCAGAAGACTATTCCTCCTATACCAATACCATATTATATATACTGAAAAACCATTTTGTGGTGTAGCCACTCGTTATGTTATGTTATTCATGAGGATCCCCCAAGCCCCAGCCTTGAGTTAAGCCAATTGGAGACCTCATCCATCTCCCTAGGAACAGTATAATGACCAAGCCTGCACCCAAAAAAGTTTAATGATTACATTAATTGATATTTGATTCATTCGGAACTGGGTTATTTCTGCTCAAGAAAGAGGTCTTACCCATCATATGACTTGAATGTAATGTATCGAAACCCTGCTGAACTCAAGGATTGAGCTGATTTCTCTCCGTATTTGTAGAGGACTACATCATCACCTACAAGATGAATTTGAGATGTTGGTTTCAGTCAACAACTATGCTTATTGATGGCAGCAAAAGCAACCAATATATGCAAACTATTGTTACATGAAATCTACTTCGCAGCAAATATTTATCAATACACGCTTTTAGTCCAATGAAACAAGATAGTGGTGAGTTTATAAGCATACTTAACAAATGACAAAGAAACATGGTTTCAACATTTAAGTGCATGTTTCTATTCATATTAGCTTATTGAAAATAGTTAAAATATTAATTAGCTTGATTTTAGTTAAATATTGACATGTTTGATTTTAACATTGAGAACTGTTACTTAAGTAGTTATTGCGTTGAATCAAGTTTAGTATGCTAAAATTTACTATAATTTTTTTTCTGCATAGCAGTAACCAAACACAAATCACTTTACTTCAAAATCAGTTGTGCAAAATCAAATTCATTCAAAATCAATGCTGCAAACTGTCACATAAGCACATGCTAAGATGTATGGATGCGTACTGCTTCCATGGCTCAGAAGAACAGGTAATGAAGCAGCTCTCCTTCTAGCTTCATGTGACACTTCAATTTTGTTCCTTAAGCTCCTACATAAACAGAAGTTTCCAACCATTAGCGTGTGATTCCATTGTCAGCATATATACACATGATTTAATGTCAGTGAAATCATACATTGATCCTGGAAGCCAGCCACTTAGTCCAACAACTGCTCTTAAGTTCACTGGATATGGGATGCCATTTCCATACCTTCCCATGGCAAAACAAGTTGCAGAGTATTGAGCTACTGCAGCACCCATACTGAAGCCTCCAATTCCAACTTTCACTGTGACAGAAAATCCCACGTCTTACTAGAATGAATGAATCTACCAAATATCAATCACAAGTCCCAAATTGGATATGCTTAAAGGAGCAAAAGTAACAAACAGATTACAGATTGATAATTTTCACTACAAGAAATATTGATGTTAGCCTTCCCAAAAAATTCACACAGACTAAAAGGGACACCAAAGTCACTCCAATTATCATTTAGTGTCTTCCTTTTAGTCTTTATGAGTTTTTTGGGAGGCTAACATCAATATTTCTTGTAGTGTTTCTTTATTTATTTTTCCTTTAACGTGAATGGTGTTAAAGATGAAGAAAAATCCATTCTCATAAATTGGAAAACACTTGGGAAATGCTTAATGTCTTGTTTACATAAACTTCTTAGTACGCATCTTATACAAAAAGAAAATAAAAAGGCATTTCATGACAAAAATATATTCAAACAGAATCTAATTGTCATTCAGTTTAAAAGTTACCATCAGCTGGCTCTGTTGACAACAAGTTGGCAATGTGTGCTGCTGAGGCATCTAAACCCTCTGAATCATCTGGACCATCTTCTGAAAGTTCTCCCATGTCGAACCCTGATGAGTAATATTCAACTACAAGAGTTAGCTTACAGTAACAAGGTGCTGATTCAATCAGAATGAATAAAAGCAAAAGAGGGGTTTGTTTAATATTACATGCAGTGCAGGAAAAACCACCGAGTATTGTTACAGGGCGGGTAGGAGCAGTTGGGCAAATCCATTTTATCTGCACAATATCACATCATATATTTTGTACAAGAGAATAGATTTATCAGAATATTATAGGGATAAAGTGAGAATATGTGCGTACAAAAGCAGACTAGGAAAGTTCATTTCTTACATTTGGAAGTGGAAGAGATTCCAGCAGCTGATATGAGCTGCAAAAAATCCAAGCTCAAGATTTTTATTATGCGTGTCTCATTAATTAGAATAAGAGAATAATGCAATTAGGCATACACTGATTTGTAAGATAAAAACCCATAGATTAAAATTATCAAACTGAATAGTATTTTCTGTTGAAAGAAAAATTCTATAATGTGTTAGTTTTTCTAGTCATAAAAATATTCTTATGTCTAAATAAAGTCTTGTCAAGTTACTCATATTAATAGAGAAAACAAATGATCTTGTGGTCCCCAAATTGAGAATCTAGTATATACTCTTCCAAATCAAACTTAAAATATAACTTTTTCCAACAGAATTTATTCCATTTAGAATCTCAACTGAAAGAAACACCACACTGAAAACATACAGCACCTAAAAACACAAGTTTGGATCCCTTAGTTATATTTGAAGAGTATTATCAAAAGTACTGTCCAAACTTACCTCATAGCTCTGAAGGAGCATATCAAAATGGAAAAACAGAAAGTGGGTTTAGGTGAAGAAAAAAATAACAATGAGGAGATAATATAGAGGAAGAAGAGTGGACAAGCTTTGGAAGGATCCACACTAGAAAAAGTACAACACATGCCTTGTAAGGTGAACGAGGAATATAACAATAACAAATGTTAAAGATATGACAATCCATACCTCAAACCATTGTCACCAAGACCATGCAGCCAAACTATAGTGGCTTGGTGTTTTCCTTTTGGCCTCACCACATGTGTCTTCCCAAACTCCAAACTTCTCCGAGCAGTTCTACTACCTGCAAATGGCATATAAAGTTTTGAAGATTGTTGATAGATTTCAAAATACGGCACAAAAGTGAGGATAATCTTCAAAATGGATCAAGTAAACTATCATTGATTGTAATCAAACAATAGGAGAAGCTAGAACAAAAGCAGATGCATGAATAATAAAAATAACTTTCCAAATACAAACATTTTTAGAAACAAAGAGCTCAGGGAGCAACATGCAAGGTGTAAGAAAGGATAAGGAAAATCAAGAGGAGCAAAAGAACAAACCAGAGCCCATATGATAATGTGCATAGCTCATCTTTCTGTGACAAACTGTTCTCAACACTCCCAGCTGTTGAAGTGTGTGAAGGGACTATGAAGAGGTTATGCAATGAAGAATACAGAATGGTGATGCCTCTTTATACCCAGACGGGTGAGGTGGAGTTGGAATAAAATGTGTAGGTGTGTCTCCTTGTGTACGTGTAGTGTTCACACCACACCAGCAATAGAGTGTGCTTAGAACCGCCTAAGAAAGCATCAATGAAAAGGAGAGGCATAGACAGACAAAAGCAGAAAACCTTTTATGGGCAAAGAGAATCCAAGCAGTGTAAAGCACATTCATCCATTTCTAAGGCACACAGCAAGGACAGAGGACTCGCACATAGAGAGAATCTATGCTTGTGGCTGTGGCCAGAAAATAAAGATAACAGCAACAGCAGCTGAAGAATATTACTGAAAACAAGAAAGAATAACCGTGCTTGTAAAGATCATATTTGTTTATCAATTCCTGTTTGATTGATTGATGGGTACCCATTAACCTCAAAAACCAAAGTCTTTTTCTTTTCCTTCACTTTTTGTGTCCTCAAATTATCACAGACTAAAACAAATTCTAGAAATAAAAATGAATGAGAATTGCTATTGGAAAGGGAACCGCAGCTTCTAGGTATTTTCCCCTACTTTCTAGCTCTTAACTCATAACATTTAAGCTGAGTAGTAACCTGGATCTCAAATTAGAAGTGACAAGAAAAAGCATGCAAGCCTTTTACTACATTTGCCTCTCTCTTACTTTCTTGCTTGCCACTACTCCTAGTTGCTCAAACCCCACTTCAACAAAACTTTTGTTAGTTTATACTCAGTCATGAACAAGTCCAAAGGCTATAGCTTCTCCTCAGTAGTGCCAAAACAAAAACAAATACATAACCTCTTCAACACACTAAACACGTTAGATGAAAAAATAACACATCCTAGAATCTTCACTTATTTTTTGTTTATGCATACCCATTAAACATTAAGCTAAAAGAAGGAACATTAAGAAACAAGAAGCACAATGGAATAAAAGAAGGCCATTGTTTACAAAATCTCATTTATAAATTATTAGTTGCAGATTGCGGTTTATCTTTTCTGTGGTTTCATATAAAAAGGCTTTAGTTGACTCTAACTTGGATACATACATCATACATTCCACCGGCCACTTCTTTTATTTGGTTTATATATTTTCTTTTCATGTCCCCAAGTGGTGCAGATATTTGCAGCTTTGATTCTCACAGTAATAGCAAATATGTAATTTATTACAAAAAGTGGAACTGGCATATATCCATGCCATCCTCAGCAACATAAATTTGATGTGTGCACTATGCATAAGTCAATGACTACATTCATTGCACACCACTATGTCTCTGTTCACCTATAAAATGCAGTTTTCATGGAAATCTTCAAGTGCAATATGTGCTTCTTCTTTCACCTAACTGGTTATTTGTTTGGTGCTGCTTGTCTTAACCTGTGAATGAACAATTCTAGTTGGATATTCTCAATCTGTGAATTAATTTAATCAGGGTCAGGAAAAAGAACCACCACCAACAATTTTTTTTTTCTTTTGCCTTATGAACTTAACTTTGATAACATGCATACACAAGGATGATAAATACATTTCATACTTTGATATATATGTATAAGACAGTGCTAGAACACTGACAGCAAGATTAACATTAAACTGATCATGATTCTACTTGGATGGACAATAAATGGTTAGAAAAAGGTTAATATATGTGTTTTCCACAAGTCCTCCTTGGAAAAAGTTAAATGTGATTCTACTTACATGGCAGATTCTACTTGAATGGCCAATAAATGGTTCTGCACCTAATGTCTTCCTGGCTCAAAAAAACTAAGTGTTTTCCCTAATATATCAACTCAGAACACCTTTTTTCCTTAGCCTGACAATACAGTAAAAGAATAGCTTCAAATAGAAATAATGATAATTAATAATTGCATTAGTTGAAGCATAAGTGTCTGTTTAGGAAAAAGTTCTGTTGACACTATTTTTGTCTTATACTCTCTATCTGCCAGCATGTTTCGACTAAAGAAATAAACAGAGTTAACTAAAGAGGGTGGATATCATGAAGAACAAATAGATAAAATTAAAAAGTTAACTATGTATATTAGACCAAAAAACACTAATTATCTCATTTTTTTCTCTATTAATTCCTTTTCATTCTAAAAGCAGAGAAAGCATTAAGTAGTAGTAGCTTAAATAGGCAAATCTTTATAGCAAGGGAACATAACAATACTGAGTAAGAAATTGAAAAGCAGAGTAAACTATGAAATTCCAAAAGTAGTGGAAGTGGAGTGTGACCATTTTCATTTATTTTAGAGCTCTGATTTGCAATAAGCTGGAATGCACAGAGGAAAATTTATTCTTTGTATTTCTAATGAGGAAGAAAACGACAGCAACAGAAATTAAAAACTTCCCTCTCCTTGGGAACTAACAAATAACCATTAACAAAATTGTTTATTTTCTTAAACTTGCAGATTACGCCTGTGGTGTATATATTATGATTTAGGGTACGAAGCTGGTGCTAATCTATTGAGTAGACATTTGTGAACCATAATAAGTGTGTTATTAGCTACTAGCTTCACTTTCTGTCACTCAAAACTATAGATTAATTATGAGATGAGGATAAAATAAATTACTCGATCTTTGTTAGGACAAAACGAACATTATATACTTTCATGCAAAAGCCACCCTCACAAAAATGATTCCCATTGATTCCTTATTTTATACACTTTATCTTATTTCTAATCGATGTACCTTACACTTAAACGGTCAATTTGTGCGTGAGATTATATATTATGGATGGTTTAATCTTGACTACCAACTTATACGTGATACTATATATTATTAATAGTTTGATAGTGATCTTATAAGACCAATAAATTATCCTTATAATAGACTCAAAATGACTCTGATATCATATTTAATTTGAATTCTCATTATCAAATATTTGTTATTTTTAGAATCTCCAACCATCTTAGCTATTAATACAATAAACAAATTGTTCTCAAATTGGGTTGAAACCAAAAGAACTATTCACACACTTCTCAATCGGGCGATCAACTCTTCTTTCCTCTCAAAGCGGGCTCCTCACTCTCCTTTCGCTGCTTTCCCTCTTGTCCTCTTGAAGTCCAGACTCGAATGGTATTTACAAAAGGCACTCCGACGTTTAAATAAGTGTTCGATATCCGGTACTCGACACTATTAATATTGTATGATGACGTATCTAATTCTTGGAATCTGTGACTATTTATATTATTATTATGTGTCCTTTATTATTTTGGTCAAATTAGAAAGTTGAGTCATACTTAAAAATGCATTACTTAGTGTTTGATCGTTGATTAATCTCATTAATCCTACTTTGACGTATGCCAAGTCATAATCTGGACCCTGAAGACCCTACCAATAAACAAATGTAATGTAATGTAACATCTCAATCAAATGTTTACAGCCCCAAAAAATCTGCACATATTTATGCATTTTTAATAGCAGTAATTTGAAGCAAGGCATGTCTGTGAATAAAAAAATGCAGAGAAAAAAATTGCAAAAAAGAGAGTAGTGATGTGTGCTTTTGCTGTCATTTCTGTGCGATTTTCAACTATCGAATCAATTGATTTGGCAGCGTGGATGCGCATTCTGTATTAAGTAAATTTTACGATACAACGCTTATGAATCTTTACAACTCAAATAAAGTTGACATGATCAATTTTATTACTTTAAAATCTGACTAGACATTTTTTTACTTTTATTTTCAATTAAAAATAATTAATCTTCACTTAATCACATAAAATAATATAGATTCTTCTTTTAACTTTTACTGTCTTAAATGCAATATAATAATTTATGTTATAACTCTGCAAATTGTAATAAATTTGTGTTTGCGTGAAAAATTAGAGAGGATATATTACTAATAAGTTTAAAACACACACAAATTAAATTAAGATAGTTTTTTTTAAGTGATGGTAGTGGAAATTAACATCGATTAAAGATGAGATAAATTTATAGTATATAAGTTTTATAAAATTAATTTTTTTTAATAAAAATAAATATTCTTATGATCACATATAAATAATTATATTGAAAATGTATTATTACTTCAAAAAGTGGTGCTTTTTTAAAAGACTTAGAATGATTTTTATAAAATCAACATTCGTTTTTCTTACTTACACGTGAAAATATCAGCTCATTTGATATCTTTGTGTTTTGGTGTGATATTAAACGTAAATTGTTCATATTTTATATTTTATGTTGGTTGAGAAAATATTATTAGAATCGATAATTGTATTTGAGATATTATTTGCTTTGAAATTTAAAACTCTAATTTTGTTATTAAATGATGTCTCGGATATTAAAAAAAATGTGTACATAAATTATTATTGATCTCGACTTTTAAGCGATGTGATACTATATTCGGCATAACGGAATAAATCTTTCAATCGATGACTAAAAAAACGAGTTTTCAATTCTCATATACAACACCAATGTTCAGATCTCAAATTAGTTGAAATGACGTGACAATTGGAAAAATGTGTATATAAATTGTTCTTCACATCTACTCTAAATAATGTATGATTATATTGGATATACCGAAACACTAATATGGTCAAAATTAAAATACATCAATTTAAAAAAAAAAAAAAAAAACAAATGAAAATAAGAAGATTAAAAAATTTATATTTAAAAAAATAAATCCAAAAAATTACTTTTAAAAATAACTTT
>Ga0123342_1000558_pt1 | contig 59282 bp, 28 predicted proteins | sample Turbeawhitnodule_FD_89960 | JGI IMG/M metagenome (GOLD analysis project Ga0123342, IMG submission 89960) | Root nodule microbial communities of legume samples collected from Mexico - Turtle bean Mexico white nodule | ecosystem: Host-associated > Plants > Roots > Nodule | place: Mexico: Nepantla... | reverse complement strand
TATTTTTCTTTTTATGATCAACATCTACTTATTTAGTATTGTCTTATATCTCTTATTTTTATCTTGTTTGGATTTTTTTTTATTGGTTTTTTAAGCGTATTTTCTGATTTGGTTTTTTCCAATGTTTTAGTTAAATATTTTTATCTGCGTTTTTACTTGTTTTTTTTTTTTTTTGCACAATCAGGTAGCTGTTGCTGTGGATTTTAAAGATCAAACTGGAGAACAACAAACCATGCAGCAGAATCTCCAAAATGTTTGCCTCAAAACAGGGGCCCCTATGGAATCCCACGCAGCCACAATCCTCACTCCTTTTGCCTTTTCAAAGCTTCAAGAACAACTTGTGCTGGCTGCACATTATGCATCGTTTTCAATTGAAGATGGTTTTCTTGTGAGGCACCACACCAAAGCAGAGGGAGGTCGGAAAGTTTATTGGGGCCCTCAAGAGGGAATTATAAGTTGTAGCTGCCATCAGTTTGAGTTCACTGGTATTCTTTGCCGGCATTCCCTTAGAGTTCTTTCAACAGGAAATTGCTTTCAGATCCCAGATAGATATCTTCCTATTCGATGGCGTCGTATAAGCATGCCCTCTACTAAGCTTCTTCAAAGTCCACCAAACGAGCATGCTGAAAGAGTCAAGTTATTACAAAACATGGTTTCATCTCTGATGACAGAATCTGCTAAATCTAAGGAACGGTTAGATATTGCAACAGAACAAGTTTCCATCCTTCTGTCTCGCATAAGAGAGCAACCAATTTCTTTACAAGGTGGCCGAGATATTTCTTCCATTAATAGGAATCTTTGACTCCTGGATACAATAAATGGGTGAGATTACACCAAACTGTTTATGAGAAAGCGTAGTTATAGGATTTCTCATGCTATGTTGGAACCTTTTGAAGGGGGTAGAAGGTGTCAATTAACTTCAACTTCTGCAGTGAAGTTTCTGTATGGCAATAATTCTATTTTGTACAAATGTATAGTAAATTTGTACATACGCTTTTTGTATTTGCAAAATATCTCTGCCATATTTGAAAAAATAGAAGTTGTTTGTAATAGAGATTACGAAGATTGTTGTAAGAGAATGCGGCTAAGTGTGATTACTCCTTTTTGTAGTAAGGAAAAATTTTTAAGAAAAAAGAGGGATGATACCCGAATATATGGAAAACGCACACACTTGATTCATTTCAAAGAGTAAATGGGGATTCGATTAGTGACATGACTGATGTATAGTTGACTAATTCTTTGTTCAAAATAGAAATAATAAACATTCAAAGAGAAATACACATAGTTCTCTTAGAAGTTATGTAATTAGCATCTTCTAATTTAAATTACACATACGTGGTCATAGTAAGAACGTATTCCCACCTTCAATATATACACGCACACGCACACGAGGTATGCAGTTTTTAATAAAGATGGCACTTGAAGTGAAACTATGTTGATTAATCACAAACAAATTTTCGTTTAATATCAAAAATCAAATGGTGTAGAAACTTTCATCATTTATGCCACGACAGACAGCTTTAATAACAAAGTTGTGGCTATACAACAGTACTCCTTTGGTGACAAAGTTATTTGAAATGCAAAGGAAAAGCCATTGAAAGTTGAGAACCTATTCGTTTCCTACACAAAGCTTTACATTTGAAATTGTCTATCTACATTAACACTTCTATCATCAATGTTTCAGCCTGATCTAACTGTAATCCAATTCCCTGAAGAGCCCAAAGCACTGTCTTCCGCTTTACATACTGGTGTTCCGTTGGAGTAATCACTGTGAGATGCAAATCTGTCTGTGAATGAGAAATCATCCCCCACTGAACTTTCTAATTCATCTATGTCACAAGAGTCTTTGAAATTGTGAACCTCCAAGACGCTTGCGGGTGAGAAAGCAGGCTGCTGTTGAGAAGGTGTTGAGGTAACAAAGGGATGAGAAAGTAACTGCTCAGCCGTAGGTCTCTTACTGGGGTCTCTCTGCAAGCACATGCTCAAGAAATCCAAACCCTCCTTGGAGAAATGAGGTGGAAACTGAGGTATACCATCACCATGAGCAATTCTGAGCACAGCACCAATGTGATTTGAAACATCACGAGCCCAAGGAGGCGTGCCAGTAGCCATCTCAATAACTGTGCATCCCAAGGACCATATATCTGCAGACAAATCCACAGACTCGTTCCTCAGCACTTCAGGAGCCATCCAAAGAGGGGTCCCACCACTGGACTTTACCAAGTCCTTAACCCTTCTGGCACATCCAAAATCAGCCAACTTCACATTCCCAGGTGGACCCAAAAGCACGTTCTTGCACTTGAGATCGCAGTGTGCAATTCCATGAAGGTGAAGATAGTTTAGCCCGTGAAGAATTTCCCTGGTATACACCCGAACCACCTCTTCATCCAATGACCCACCGAACTTGAGAGCCACGTCTGCCAAACTACCTCCTGCCATATACTCCATGAAAACGTTCAGTTTGCCCTGCTCCTCCTCTGCCCCTAAATACTGGACAATGTGTTCAGAATTCAATGTGTTCAGAATCTTGACCTCTTCATCCAAAGCCTCACGTCCAGCCCTGGAATTTGATGATTTTACTACAAAAAGGGAACCCGTGGATTTGTTCATCGCCAAATGAACAGTACCGAAAGATCCACATCCAATCAGTTTTCCCTTCACCCATTTACAGGGTTTAGGCCAAACCCATTGGCGGATGGCACACATACTGGCTTTTCTCCTAGTCACCGCCGCCACCCACCAAGATTATTTGTTCAAATTCAATCCAAAATACAATGGGCATGCACCTGCACATTCCATGGACAGACAAAAGTTAAAGCTTGCAATGCGTTGCTATATGTTGTTGTTCATCCCCAACATTTCTTGTTCTTTCTTACAAGTGATTTCGAAGTGGTTGTTGATAAGGTAGAGCGGTTTCCGAGAAATCGGAAAACCGCTCTAGGGAGGGAACCCCCTTCCTTTGATAGCAGAGTAAGAGTGCTTAAACAGATTAAGGCTTTGGGAGAAGTTGAAATTGAAGTTGTTGAAATAATTTCAAGGAAGGAGGCCCTCACAACCAAACCAAACCAACAGACTCTGACTTATATAAAACCCACCCTTTTCGCCAGTTACCCGTTAACGGTTGGCTCTCCTTAATTTTTGCAAACTCTCTCTTCTTACTTTCTAAACAATAATAAATAAATAATATTATAAAGATAACAATGCATTGTGTTCAATTCTATTTTACAAAGGACACCATAACACATACATTAATTGCTTACAAATGTAGCAAGGTTGAACTATTCCAATGGAGATCTTCATATTTAGCATTTTTTTTCAAATTAAGAAAATAATTAACTTTGACTTTCTCCCTTCATTTAGAACCACACAATGCTGGAGATTCCCACGTGTAAATTTGGTGTTGGATTCTCAAGAAAGAAACCCAAAATAAGAAATTAGATGAAAAGCTTAGGTTTATAAGTATGAGATTCGGAAACGCCAGCCTCTTAAATTGTGTGTTTGTGTCGGACACTGACATTCGTAGGACTTGATGAAGTGTTCGATTCAAAAAAATATTTGTTGGGTTTCTAACCATTTTAATACAATTTCAAACAATTTTAAAAATGATAAATACATTAATATTTTAAAACTCAAATTTATTGTATAATTTTTTATTATGATTATAAAAAATAAATAATAAATATTTTTGAACCAATCATGAAAAATATATTTCTACTAAAAAAACAACTAAAATATAATTGTGCACATAAACCTTTATTGTTAATTTATATATATATATATATATATATATATATATTCGTGACTCGTATCCTACGTTTTATAAATTATATGTATCTTTGTATCCGTTTGTATCCGTATCGTGTGAACCGTGTATATAATTTATAACACTTACATTGAGTTTATCTTGTTTTTACCAAACTTAAAATTATTTGGTTAAAAACTTACATTTAAATACTATGGGTAAGTTTATTTTAATTAAATAATAAATATATCAATCACATTATTATTATCCAAAAATTCAAGTCTGACCATTGATTTCAAGGTAAGGGTGTCTTAATTTATTTTAAAGATTTTTTTTGGTTTCAATTGAGTTTTCAAACAATAAAAAAATAAGATCTTTTAAAGAAAAGTATCAATTTAAATATCAAACAAGATAATAGTTATCTAATGTCATCCATTTTCACTCTTTTAGCATTAAGCATGTGTCGTATTCAAATTCTCGATGATTAAAAAAAATCTCGATTATTAAAAAATATTAGCAAAATATAAAGAATAGCACACCCTAAATGAGTGTGCTATTTTTTTTAATTAAAATAAGTTTTACAGTAAAATAAATCCAAGCATCAAAATAATGTTTTTACTCTTTCTTATGTGTACAATTATAGTTCAATTCAATTTCAAATGCATGAGAGAAACTTCAAATATTATATTTCATCTTAATTAGGGAATTACATCTAACTCTCTAATAATGTTTATTTTCAAATATTGCAAAACTTAACAGAAGATAATTAAAAAGACAATACATAAACATGAAGGTCTTGAATTCTATAATCTCTTGCGAAACTTTATTATAAGAAATAATGCATACAAATATTAAGATCTTAAACTCTACAATGTCTTGTATTTTTAATCTGTTAATAAAAGTTTAAGTGAAATTAATTAAGAATAAAGAAATTATTTATACTACATTCATAACAAACCTTATAACTCAAAGTTTAAGAGGGTGGTTTTGCTTGGATGGGGTATGAGAGCAGTTTCACAATTTAATTAATTAAATGACACTGTTCTCATAAAACCTTTCAAAAAATTCATTTGAAACACACAAAATTACATATTTATCTCATATTATCATATTTATATTACAATTTGTAATATTCAATAATATATATCTATAATATATATCTTGCATGATTGTATATATTTTCTTATCAAGTCATTCGTAAATGATGATTATAAATAAAATTACTTACTCAATGAATAATTATTTATGAAACAATAAATAATAAATGATAATCATACAGTCAATCAAATGATCGTTGAGGATCTATATATACTACTATACAAAAAATATGTAGAAAAAACTCTATTTTATACTTTTAACTCTCATACTTATCTTAGGGTTTTTTGCATGTGAATTTTCTTTCTCTCCTTCTATTGGTCAATATTACAACGTTTGGTATATAAAAGTCATCTCTTTTCCGCTTTAAAACTCTCTTAATCCATTTTTGGTAGGAACAATATCTTTATATAATAATATAGCAATCACCAATAATTAAAAATTTAATAAATATGATATGATAAAAGATAAAATCCAAGATTTCATTAAACTTAGAAAAATTGCATTAAATCGAAATTTAAAGAAATATAACATTTAAAAAGTTGTCTGAGAATATTATATACATACATTTCAACAAGTTTTTTTTTTATAAAATTGTGGCCAAAAATAAGTATCACCAACAAAAAAGTGTTGCTCACTCAATCTAATATATGTGTAGTCGGTTGATATTAAAAAACAAAAATATATATCTTATTTAGCCATTAAATATGTTATATTTTTTTAAAACATGGTAGAATTGTCCATTGTTATGAGAAGGGCATTCATGTACAATGTAGAAAAAATAATAAGGTCAAACTTGAAAGATAGAAGGTAGAAAATGGAATGAAAAAAATGTTATATTATAAGTTTTGATAAATTTAAAGGTTTATTTTTTATTTTTTAAATACTTTTAGAAAAAGTTTAATTATTTTAAAATTTTAAAATAATAATTAAATACTATTCTCGTTTAGTTAAAGGTTGAAAGTTTGAAGATGGTATCCGAGATTACCTCCTTATAACTACAACTTCTGAATATTTGGATGAGAAAAACTTATAAACTTATCCAATAATTAAGCCACTTGTCAGTATAAAAATTACGTATAATTATTTTAAATAATACTTATCTTGCGTTTTGAAGATCATCCTTTTATTTATAGAATGTTTAGTTGATCTCTTCCCATTTATCTTTTATTGTAAGAATAACATTATCTTAACATATTTAAATAACAATAATTATATTTTTTTATCTTAGTAGAAAAATTGATTTCATAAATAAAATATATTCACCTATTAATATTTTATTAGTTTTTTTTTTTATGTAATAAATAAAGAATCCTGAAGAGAATGGTAAAAAGATACATTTATTTGATGAAGAGAATGGTGTGTAGTTTTAACAAAGGGTATATAATTAGAAAAGAAGATAAGAAAGGGTGAAACAAAATCGAAGTTTGGACTGAAACCCTAACTCCACTCCACTGTGCCCAACTTCGTCGCCGCCGCCGCTGCTGAATCAGGTTCCAAGGTTTTCCGATGCTTTCTCTCTTCTCTCTTCTGTTCATTCCTTTTTCCGATACAATTCTTTTACCCATTCCGTCATTTACCTTTCTGTGCTTCCGTGATCTGCTGCATCTCCAATTTCTCTGTCCCTTCCTTTATACTTTCTCTAATTTCGATCGCTTCAACAAATTGCATTTCTATCCGCCATCTTCGTCTCTTGCTTTTTTGCTTCTTCTTTAATACTTCCCTGCACCTTTGTATATAATCTATTCGATTTCCTTATTTACCTATGAAACATTTTTTCTTACATCAATTCTGTAATTCGAATTTTTGCATGCCTTCAATTTAACTTCCTTCTCTTCATCACTCCTCCTTAGATCACACGCCATATAATGATTTTATCACTTTCTGGTTGCTTTATACATCGACATCTGGAGATGTGTGTGTATATATAGATAACTCTTGCATCCAATAAAACGAATTGTAATTTATAAAGATGAAACACGATGACTCTAATTTTATTTGTTAGGGAAATAGATTGAAAACTATCAATAGAATATCTTGTTATATGTGTTTAAAGAAGTACGCACAGTCATATGTCATTTTAAATTTAATGTGCAAAGCCTATATTAATGTCATTATTACATACATGTTCACATTTACTATTGAATAGCTCAGGTACAAGTTTTTGTTTGAAAAAGGGCATAGCAATAATGGTGTAAGGTTAGTTGACTTGAATTAATATGTTTTCTGCTTGTTTCAGTCTTGTACAATGGGAAGGAAAAAGGCAGAGGATGCTGGGCCATCTGCGAAGACCAAGGCAAGTAAAGATGCTCCCAAGAAGGAAAAAATTTCTGTCTCTGCCATGCTGGCCAGCATGGATGAAAAGCCTGATAAACCCAAAAAAGTCTCTTCTACCTCTAGTAAGCCAAAGCCAAAATCTGCTCCAAAAGCTTCTGCATACACTGATGGTATTGATCTTCCTCCGTCTGATGATGAAGATGATGATCTCCTAGAACAGGAGGAGCAAAATTCCAAACGGGGAAGTCAGCAGCAAAAGCCTGATTTGAAGCCTCTTGATGTGCCTATTGCTGAGAAAGAGTTGAAAAAGCGTGAAAAGAAGGATATTTTAGCAGCCCATGCTGCTGAGCAGGCAAAGAAGGAGGCTCTTAGGGACGATCGTGATGCATTCACTGTGGTGATTGGAAGCCGAGCTTCGGTGCTTGATGGAGATGATGATGCTGATGCTAATGTGAAAGATATAACAATAGAAAATTTCTCTGTGTCTGCTCGTGGTAAAGAACTTCTGAAGAATGCATCAGTGAAGATATCTCATGGGAAGAGGTATGGTTTGGTTGGACCCAATGGAAAGGGCAAGTCCACACTGCTGAAACTTCTTGCCTGGAGGAAGATACCAGTACCCAAGAATATTGATGTCCTTCTGGTTGAGCAGGAGGTAGTTGGTGATGACAAGACAGCCCTTGAAGCTGTTGTTTCAGCTAATGAAGAACTAGTTAAAATTCGACAAGAGGTTGCCTCTCTTCAGAATGCAGTTTCTGCTGAAGAAAGTGTAGACAAAGACGATGATGATGAAGATGATACGGGAGAAAAGCTAGCAGAGCTATATGAAAAACTGCAGTTGATGGGATCTGATGCTGCCGAAGCTCAGGCATCAAAGATATTAGCTGGTTTGGGTTTTACGAAGAATATGCAAGGCCGTCCTACAAAATCCTTTAGTGGAGGCTGGAGGATGAGAATTTCTTTAGCTCGAGCCCTTTTTGTTCAACCAACTCTATTATTGCTTGATGAACCCACAAATCATCTCGACCTGAGGGCTGTTCTCTGGTTGGAAGAGTATTTGTGCCGTTGGAAGAAAACTTTGGTAGTTGTCTCACATGATAGAGATTTTCTCAATACAGTATGTACTGAGATTGTTCATCTCAATGATTTGAAACTTCACTTCTATCGTGGAAATTTTGATGATTTTGAGAGTGGATATGAACAGCGTCGTAAAGAGATGAATAAGAAGTATGAGATTTATGACAAGCAGTTGAAAGCAGCTAAAAGGAGTGGAAACCGCGCCCAGCAAGAAAAGGTTAAGGATCGAGCTAAGTTTGCAGCAGCTAAGGAAGCATCTAAAACCAAAGGCAAGGGCAAGGTTGATGAGGATGATGCCCCATCAGAGGTTCCTCAGAAGTGGAGGGATTACAGTGTGGAATTCCACTTCCCTGAACCCACTGAGCTTACACCCCCACTTCTGCAGCTCATCGAAGTCAGCTTTAGCTACCCAAACAGAGAGGATTTCAGGCTATCAGATGTTGATGTTGGCATTGATATGGGGACTCGTGTTGCCATTGTTGGGCCTAATGGAGCTGGAAAATCCACGTTGTTGAATCTTCTAGCTGGTGATTTAGTTGCTTCTGAGGGTGAAGTCCGAAGAAGTCAGAAGTTGAGGATAGGAAGATATTCCCAACACTTTGTGGACCTTCTAACAATGGATGAAACAGCTGTGCAGTATCTTCTGCGTCTCCATCCAGATCAGGAGGGACTCAGCAAGCAGGAGGCTGTTCGTGCAAAACTTGGTAAGTTTGGGCTACCGAGTCATAACCATCTTACTCCTATTGCCAAACTATCAGGAGGGCAGAAATCTCGGGTTGTCTTCACATCTATTTCCATGTCAAAGCCACACATTTTATTGTTAGATGAACCCACCAATCATCTGGACATGCAAAGTATTGATGCATTGGCAGATGCACTGGATGAATTCACTGGTGGAGTTGTTCTCGTCAGTCATGATTCAAGATTGATATCACGTGTGTGTGATGATGAAGAAAGGAGTCAAATTTGGGTTGTCGAGGATGGTACTGTCAGAACTTTCCCTGGAACATTTGAGGATTACAAGGATGACTTGCTGAGAGAGATTAAAGCTGAAGTTGATGATTGAACTGCTTTTTCTTAAAACAATTTATTTTTATGACAATTTCCCCACATATATATCTATATTCTTGCCTTCCTATATTTTTCTGATAAAGATGACGCTCCTCCTGCTGATACCGGATTTTGTCTCCCCTTTCCTGTATTTAGCAACTGAGTGTAATTTTAGGTTGCGATAAATGCTACTAATGCTGTTGGTGAGGTTTTGGGTTACCAAAGTTCATGATATAGCAACGTGTAATTCAATCTGTTATGACTAAATAAACATATTCATGATTCAATATTTTAAAGCCCAATATGTATCAACCCAGCGGACATTAATACAACCCACAATTTCCAGACATGAAGTTTGCTATACAAAAACAAAATTAATATCTTCCAGTCGCAGCAGATCTTATATGATCCACAAGGAAACGTGCAAAAAATATAAACTATGTCTCCGTGATTTTCAACTTAATCAAACGTAGCCACTTATGTGCTGAAAATGACAAAACTTCGAGGAATGAGACCAATTTTGCTGTAGGTTGGACTCTCATACCCAACAAACCATTTTATTCATCTCCCATTAGCAAATGATTGGACCCTTCAAATAACGAAGAAAAAAAATGTATAATGTTGAGGTTCATACTAGGAAAGGGAATGAAAAGATTCGTGCGTAAGTGTAAGGACAATAAGATTTAGGAGTTTTGATTACGGGGATAGGCTGAAATTGAATATGACTATTGGCAGTTTAATTATCGACATCTTTCGTCGACTCTGAAAATTTTCTCCTAGTTTAATTATCATCTAAAGCTTTTGTTCTCATTGTTAACCTCTTTTCATCATAACTCTATAGTTAACTAAACCATTCTTCATTACACTCTAGTTTAATTAGATGACATTCTTCCATTTCTGCCATATAATAAATAGACCAACGAAGGTCTTGTACGAGTAATCAGGCAAAGCAAAGTAATCTGGCCACAAACAAATTAGTTTACAAAGATGTTTTACTCGATCTAAAGATCACACATGAAGTCGAAATCCAACCAGATCAAACATTAAGTCGTAAATGACTTCACGCAAGAGTATTCAAACATTTCAAGTACAAAATTAGAAACAAGTAAAACGTTGTCGAGATGGTACAGAAGCGTAAAAAGAGTACTCACAATAAATTCCAGGGCAAAAACATTATAACTAGAATTAGCAAACATAACAAATTAAAAAAAGAAAAGAAAAAAAAAAAAAACGCCTTATTGATGCTAAATCCTTTACAATCAGTTTTCCCTTTTCCACAAAATTGATATCGATCCAACATATTCAGTTTCCAGCCTGCCTCTATGGTCCAATATGTTGCGTTGGGGATCGCATAGGCCAACCTAGGAGAGGAGGTGATCCTGGAGGGGTTGCACTGCGGCTGGGAGAAAAGAGGCTTAGTTCAACAAATGTTCCGGTTGATGTAACACCCTTTTCTAATGTCCGAAATGAAATCGATCCTCGCTTTGTCGATGCATCAGAATATCTACCAGGACTAGACCGAATATTTTCTTCAACATTTCCTTCCAGATGACTCTGGCTAGCCATGAAAGACACACTATCATTATGATCATCATTTCGCCTCCTAGCTTCCAAGTCTTGTAGATTTCCCAACGATAAGCTATCTGCAACTGGACGATAAACAAGTGTGTACATGCACAAGCCAGCGCAACATACCAGTGCAAGAAAAGCCAAGAAAACAAAGGCTTCAAACATAAAATGCTCAGGTCCAGATAAAACAGATAAACCAAGAAAAAGAACCCTTATTGGAAGGAGACATGAAACTGAGAATAGCAATGTGTAAACCCTCTTCTGCAGACTCTTGTTAATAACTAATTCCAAAATCCGACTACCAAGCCAAAAAAGGTAGGAAATCAGGACAATGGCATAAAGGCCGAGGAGAATAGTGCTGAGTAAAGGGTAAGTACAGAAGGCAGTATCATTCTCCCCGGCCATTGAAGAGGTCCCTGCACTTGAAAAATAATGAGGCAACTTTTTTCCAGAACCATTATTCTTGTCTAACCGAGGTCCAACCAAAATAACAAAAAGCTGAAGAACAAACATTGGAAGGCAATAAAGAAGAACGTATCCCAATGTTTTCACATTCCATTTTCTGCTCATAATTCCAGTCTCCAAATCCTGTAAAGGTGCCCGAAGGAGAAATACAAGTGTGAGGAATAGGCACGGTTCTGCAAACCCCAAATTTGATACAATATAACACTTGCAGACAGTGTCCGGCCATTTTAAGTGAAAGGTACTCCTTAACAAAGTAAGTCGGATAACTTCACCAATACCCCACCAAATTGAAAACAGGATGATTGTGATTCTAAGGATCCAAGGACCACTAAAATAAGTGAGCTGAAGAAGACGTTGACTGTGAATACGAGAGCGGAAGTAAAATGAGTAAGCAATGCACATCAACCCAAGAAGAATTAAGATGGCTACTAAACAAATCGTCACCAGACCGAATGCCTCGGTAGCAAATCTCGACAGGGGCATTACCCGATGTACAGATTCCACGCATGCTCTCTGACAGCATGGATACAGGAAGTCCTCTGGTGGTTGTGCCTTCTTTCCAGAACTAAAGTATTAATCAATGAGTTCCCAGTATTAATGAAAGAATAAGATGATTGAACTCGATGCAGATATGCATAATCACTCAAGATAGATAGCTCCACAACATCCCAGATCAATCTAGTAGCACCCCTCCATACGCTCTCTGCAGATACAAGATCACGGATAATACATCAACCTCTGAACATATAGCTTTAAGGCTGATTATCCAATTCAAACACCTAAAATAGAGAACAACATAATAATAATAATAAGAAGAAACAATGAAAGTTGAATATTGGAATGTAAAACTGAGACAACTTTGCTTAAAATGACCACAGTTCAGAACTAAAGATATTCGAACCAAACTCATGGGAAAAATCATTTGAATCTTCAGGGAATTTAATACACGTCAACAAATTGCCCGGGTGCCAAAACACAGGCCACGGAAAAAGAGATTGAAAGGAAAAATAATTTATAAAGGTTAACAATAACATCTACATCTACACGAGGGTGCACACAACATTCCTAAATTGATAACAAGGTTTATAAAAGCCGCAGAGTGAGAGTTTGGCAGGCAATGACCTCAATTGTGGCCACATTTATGAGGTATTTAAAGCAGTATAAATAGACACAAGGAAAGCGGAAGCAGAAATGCAATAAAAAAACGCAGAAAAATAATTACAGAAGAAATATTAAAACATTAAATAATGAGATAAAATGATTTGTAACGAGCAGAACAGAGAAAAAAATATAGAAATTTGGAAGAGAGGAGGAGCAGTGTGGAGAGAGTTGAAAGGAAGCAGAAAGGGGTGATTAGAGGGCGTTTAGAGGGAAAGAGATAGCAACAACAAATGAAGAGTTGTGAGTATAGTGAAGAAAAAGAAGAGAGTTGGTGTGCAGAGAGCAGATATTTAGAATTGAGAAGGCACATTAACTAGAAAAGCGGAGGGTTGAGGCAGGGAAAGAAGGAAGAAAAAGTGAAGTAAAGTTAGGGTTGTTGGGTATTTGAAGAATTTCCAGAGGAAGAAGATGAAATCGAAATTGAAACAGAAAAGATGCCATGGGAGAGGGAATGCCAGAGGAAGAAAACAAAGGAAAAAGGAAGAGGAAGAGGCAGAAAGAACTTACAGCGGAAGGGACGGTTGATCCGGCGAAGAGGAGGAGGAAGCGGAGAGGGGAAGAAGGGGATCAGCAAACCCTAATTGGAACGGATGAGAAGGTGAATTGGGAGAGAGAGAGAGAGAGAGAGAGAGAGAGAGAGAGAGAGGGAGAAGAGTGGGACTTTGTTGCTCACAGCCTGTCTCCAGCTGTGACCTCCGAACCTTCCGCTTCGTGGATAAAACCTCTTGCTTCGCCTTTCGCCCTAACCTACGTGTCATTACCCCTAAATTTATCATTAAAAACTTTATTATTTCTTAATAAAAAATAAAAAGAATTAAAAATAGTTATATATATTTAGGGTGAGTGAAAATAGTTTGGTAAGAAAATGAAATATAATTGAAAGGTGAGAGGAGTGGGTAAGGGAGTGTGCATGGGAGGGAAATTGAGACACAGAGTTAGAGATGTTGGATTGATTGGAGATCCTCACCGTCCAATCTTCATCTAACGGCTCATTTCCTTTCAATTTCATGTATGCTATGTTTTCTGTTTTCCATCTGCATGTAAACGCAATTGCATTGCCATCTCTTTCTGTTCCTCTTTCTGTTCAATTCCGTTTTTTCTCTTTCCCTTCTTCTTCTTCATTCGCATTTCCTTTCATTTCATTGCCATTGCATTGCATCGCTTGAAAAATTTGAAATTGTTGGGTGGGTGTTATGGGTTGTATATGCTCCAAAGCACATTCATCAGACCAATTCGTTTCTCAAAACCATTCCCAAGATTTGAAGGTCACTTCATCCTCCAACACCAACCATTTCGGAGACACCACTTCCCTCATATCCAATGCAAATCACCATTCAAATTCAAATTCAAATTCAAGCGAAGAAAAAGCCTCCACCCCAATTTTGTCGGATCAGCTTCAACATAAAGGGGAGCAGAATGGCAATGGGAATGGGGTGCGATCAACCAAACATACACAACAACAACAACCTAAGATGTGTAGGTTGTATAGTATAACCAAGGGGGAAAGAGGAGTTCAGGTTCTTGCTGGGTGGCCCTCTTGGCTCTCTGCAGTTGCTGGTGAAGCCATTAGTGGGTGGATACCCCGTAGGGCTGATTCCTTTGAGAAGTTGGATAAGGCAATTCCTATTATCGTTCATTCCTTTCTCTTTCCATTCTTATTTAGTGTCACCAACCGTAACAAACTTTCCTGTCTTTTTCCAGATTGGCCAAGGAACTTACAGCAGTGTTTATAAAGCTCGTGATCTCGAAACCAATAAAATTGCTGCATTGAAGAAGGTTCGATTTACTAATATGGATCCAGAAAGTGTTCGTTTTATGTCAAGGGAAATTATTGTGCTGCGAAGGCTTGATCATCCCAATGTCATGAAGCTTGAGGGCATGATTGCCTCACGGGTCTCTGGTAGCTTGTACCTTATCTTTGAATATATGGACCATGATCTTGCAGGACTTGCAGCAATACCTGACAACAAGTTTACCGAAGCACAGGTACCTATACCCAAACCTACCTTCTAATTATGCATAGCAGAGTCTTGGAGATGACAACCTTTCTCTCATTTACAACTGTAAATTTGTCTTGGAAGCATTTAAACTTCACTTGATGTCATTTTTATGTAAACTTGCATAGTGAGCCATATTATTTTCACAACGAATCTTTGAAGCCAGATACGGAATGGATTGCTAATATCTGTTTAAAACAAAAATCACTTTTATTATTATTATTATTGAATTTTGACGAGTCAAAAACACTACTGGAGTCCTAGTGGCATTTTTCGTATGAAGGGTTTTGACTGGGATAACAATGACACTTTTAAGTTTTTTGAATTGCGTATCTCACCATCTCGCAACAATCCCTAGTGACTCTATAGCTGTAAAGATCTGACTAATTGCCTTGGATGTTGCAATTAGTTTGTATATCTTGGACCCAATTAACTTATAAGTTGAAATAGACAAGAAGTTTGTTTAAAGCAAAGAAGAATGTTAACCAGTTAAGCACTGGTTATGGAATCAAAAGTAGAAAACATTAATTGTAAAGTGCAACATCTAATGTTACCAATACACACCCCCACCTTGGGTTCCAATAAAATCTTTGATTTATTGATTCCTTGGCCAGCATCCTTTGAGCACTTGGTAGCCGGTGTTCAGGACCCCGAAGCAAAACCCAAAACCAATAATAATCTTTTACCAAAAGGCCATGTATTCTTTGCATCCAACTGTACTCTCCCAACTTAAAAGTTTCGTGTCAGACATCTTCTCTTATTTTCTTTCCTCATTAATTGATCCCTGCTTCTTGTTTCCGCAATGGGTGAATATTTTTTTTCATATTACAGATCAAGTGTTACATGCAACAGCTTCTTCGTGGTCTTGAGCATTGTCACAGTCGTGGTGTCGTACATCGTGACCTAAAAGGCTCAAATCTTCTCGTTGACAGTAATGGCAAACTGAAGATTGGTGATTTTGGGCTAGCAACTTTGCTTCAGCCATCTCAGGGGCAGCCTTTAACAAGTCGGGTAGTAACCTTGTGGTACAGGCCACCTGAACTTCTTCTTGGAGCTACAGATTATGGAGTTACTGTGGATTTGTGGAGTGCTGGATGTATTCTTGCAGAGTTGTTTGTTGGGAAGCCTATACTGTCTGGACGAACAGAGGTAGTATTCCTCTCTTGTCTTGGTTATGTGCAATTTTTTTGTTAAACATACTGAAGCCTTTACATGTGATACCTTGATCATCAAAGCTTGATGATATAAATCTTAAAGTAATAGGTTCTCTTCTGTTACCTATGCATATTTGCAATCATTTTATTGATGAGAAATGGAATTTACAAGTTAGGACATAAGATTTCTGACGGTCTCATTTTGAAATAATTGTTTTGTCACAACTTTCCATGCTTTAATTGGGAACTACGATCTGGTAATATATCATTCTAGGTGGAGCAACTGCATAAAATCTTCAAACTTTGTGGATCTCCCTCTGAAGAATACTGGAAGAAGTCAAAGCTACCACATTCAACAATTTTTAAACCTCAACAACCTTACAAACGCATTGTTTCTCAAACATTCAAGGATTTTCCTTCATCTACCCTGAGCCTCATGGAGGTCCTTCTAGCTGTTGAATCGAATGATAGAGGAACTGCATCTTCAGCACTTCGACATGAGGTAAATATTAGTTCTTTTGTGGGTGCGGTTCACACTACAATCTGTCTTTGAACAGAATGCACGTGTTACACATCCTAGAATTTTTTGGGCTTGGACCTCAAAATATCTCTTTCCCAACTCTTTTTTCTTAGCCACTGACATTTTCCGTGTTTAGTTCTTCACAACAATGCCACTTCCTTGTGATCCATCATCTTTGCCAAAGTACCCACCGAGTAAGGAGTTTGATGCGAAACTTCGCGAGGAGGAAGCTAGAAGGTATTCTTTCTTTGAGTTTGGAGGATAATTTTGTTTTTAAATTAGTTATCCGATAGAGGCAGTTTGACAATTAGCGAAGGTGTCACCTTCTAAACCTACTTTTCTTGATTCAATTCTTGTGATTTTGTCATATCTGATATTTTTCCATTACCTGAAATAATAGCACATTTTTTGCACACCTTTCTAGTGTTTGCTTTAATGATAATTTGTTTTTTCTATGGATGTCTCAAGCAATAACAGAAAGGTTTTGTATTTCTTTTCTTTTTTTTTTCCTTTTCTTTTTGTTCTCTCAGGATATTTGTTTCCAGAACCTCTGACCAGTGCAGAAGTATCTCTGTTTTTTGGTTGTTTCCCTCTTCTTTTTGAGACATGGCTTTGGCTTGATTTGTTTCAAATTGTGATCCTTATTATTTGTCCATGTGTTTCTCCTGTCACCCATTTGTCTATTATTAAGCAGACGAAGAGCACCAAATAAAGGACATGAACCTGAATCAGTTGGGAGTAATTTTAGAGAGTCTAAAGATGTGGCAATACCTGATGCGAATGCTGATTTTCAGGCAAGCATGGGGTACCTTAAATCATAAACATAATGTTAATGGACCTTCTTTTCATTTGAGTTATTTGGGTTTGCCTAATACACTTTTTTCCGTGTGGTTTTTGCCCCCAGAGACAAGGACGCTGTATTTCTAAGCGCGTCACTGAGAAGTACAATTACGAAAAGGATGACGATTATGGCTTCTCTCGTGAACCTGTAAAGTCAAGAACACTCAATGTATTTCCTCATTCTGGCCAGTCAATGCATCCAAGTGTTTATGGGTCCTCAAACAATATGAATTTGAACGAGGAAAATGTTCGCACCTTCCATGATCATGGCTCTATATCAGGAAAGTCTGAGTTGAGAAAACATACTTCCTATTGGCAAGGTAGCCCTGCAAAATTGTCAAGATTTTCTAATTCAATTGCGGTTCGAGGTGATTCACTGCTTGATATGAGTGGTGACTTTAGTGTGAATTCGCAGTTGCCAGAAGATCAATTTGGCATGAGATATAAGCATGAAGCTGATGGTGAGTCCAACCAATTGTTGGATAGACTCAAATCTTCAGAGATGGACTTTCTCCCCATGGGGAAGGATCGTGCCAAGGTAAATATGTGAAATTGGTCAATTATTTTGAATCGAGCATTACACGTCCCTTTCAGAGAATATGGGGAAAGGATTAGTTTGTCAGGTATGAAGACTGGTTTGCTTACTTGTCTTGATATAAAGATTTCCTTGCAACGAGGCTAATATTAAGGCCCCAGGGACACTGAGAGATATCTTCTCCCTGTATAATTAATAGAATACTAGAACCTGTATGAAACTTTCAGGAGAAGGTAATTAGTCTTTTATGCTCAATGAATATGAAACTGTCAAATAATTACTTGTTTTTGCTTATGATCACAGGGCTTTGCTAACAAAAATGCCCGCATGCATCATTCTGGACCGTTGCTGGCTCGAGGGGATAATCTTGAAGAAATGCTGAAGGCACACGAAAGGCAAATCCAAAATGCTGTCCGGAAAGCTCGTTTGGGTAAGGATGAGACAAAGAACTGATTGCGAGAATGACCACACTGAATCACTATTTCACCATGTGAGAAATCAAAAGTGACTTTCAAGAGGGTTCTGATGCAGTTATCATGGGATGACAACACTCGAACGCAGGATTGTGACTATCATAATACCAAGATAAAATATTTGTTTTGGAAGTTAATCAATTCTTGATGCGGATAAATGACTAGTGCTCAGAGGACTTCAATTCACTTTAGATATTTATAATTACCATAGAAGGCCTTGTACAGTGTTCTAACCAACAAACTTAATGTTTCAGGAAGGTGGATAGTTTATAGAGCTAATAAAATCCATGCCGATAGGGTGTACTATAATTGTATAAAACACACCAAGTTGTTTCATTGCCAGATCGCGAAGTCATCTCCATGGCATTGTACATTTGAAACTGATTTTGTCCAATTACATTCTATTAATTTGATGCATAGGTTAATGGGTTATTCAAGTTACATGTATGTTCAGAGCTAGAAGAAGGCATTGGCATAAGAAATTCGGAAGGCCGAAGAAAGTCTTGCCTCTCCAAACAGAAGATTTACCATTAATATTCATGTGTACCTTAATTTCTAGGATTATTTACTAGATCAATTAGCCTTTGCAATCAATTCTAAACTTATGGTGGTGTGTACATTTAAGAGGCAAATCAATTAAAACATGCAATCTCAAGAGTTCGAGCATGTTTTCAAAGGTGACATGCGGGTTCTTCAATGTTCCATGTAGATTGAATGGCTAATTATTGTATTACGAAGCATTTCAAATTCTTTTGAAGGAATTTCTAACAAACAGCGAACACTACATGATTATTAACTATATAATAGTTCTATATATATAGGCCACTTCCTTGGTTTGATCAAAATTCATTTATAACAAGAAAAGAGGAAATCATGTTTCACTGTATGGTAAGAGTTTTCCTTCCATTTAACATCGAACTTCAATTGATCAAGAAGCTGGGTTCTGGACTGGCTTGTTTGTTATGATTGATTTGATGTCCATAAAGCAGACAAGAGTGAGTGAGTAAGAAAAGAGAGTGAAGATTAAGATGTTGAGTGAAAAATAGGTATAAAAAGAAGTTCCACCAAATTTGAAGATGCAACAACTGCAGTTTGCTTGATTCACAATTCTGAAAGGTGTGATGTCTGTATCAAATATGGATCCATCCAGTGGCAGTGCATGGTGTTCCCTTGGCTTCCAAGCATCAAACGTCAGTTATTCCTCCCAGGCCCTAGCCAGCTAACTTCAAACCAAATATAAGCCATGCATCCCTCATCCCTGCAATCCCTGCTCGATTCACTGTTTTTCATCACTCACTCACTCTCTACACACAAATCAAGCCAAGATGAGGCCCAAACCCCATCAAGCATTCAACTCCAAGCTCCTCATTCTAGTGCTCCTGGTTGCCTTTTTCCTCCTCTTCGTCCTAAGATCAAACTTGTATACCTTCAAAAACATTCAAGAGGACACCCCAAATGTCACTTCACAACCATCGGATTCAGTAAAGACCCCAAATTGTTCCCCGAGTTGCAACAAGATACCAGTTTCTCTCTCCCAAGCACTCATCCACTACTCCACCTCAACCATCACCCCACAACAAACCCTGAAAGAGATATCGGTGTCTGCAAGAGTGTTGGAGAAGAAATCCCCGTGCAACTTCCTGGTGTTTGGGTTGGGGCACGACAGCCTCATGTGGAGTGCACTGAATTATGGTGGGAGGACGGTGTTCCTGGAAGAAGACGAGGCATGGATGGAGCAAATAAGGAGGCGGTTTCCGACGGTGGAGTCGTACCACGTGAGGTACGACAGCAAGGTGAATGAGGCTGAGAACCTGATGGAGGTTGGGAGAGGAGAGGAGTGCACAGCAGTGGGAGACCCCAGATACTCCGTTTGCCAGCTTGCTTTGAAGGGTTTGCCGAGTGTTGTGTACGAGACAGAATGGGATGTGATCATGGTGGATGCACCCACAGGGTACTACGAGGATGCACCTGGGAGGATGAGTGCCATCTACACCGCTGGAATGATGGCAAGGAACAGGGAGAGTGGAGAGACTGATGTGTTTGTGCATGATGTCAACAGAGTGGTGGAAGACAATTTCTCCATGGCCTTCCTCTGCAAATCCTTCATCAAGAAACAGGAAGGAAGGTTGAGACACTTCACCATTCCCAGCTTCAGGGACAACCCTCACCTCTTGGACGGACCCTTCTGTCCTAAACTCTGAATTCTCTAAACCCTTTCATGCTGATCCTTTCTCATGTACTCTTCTTCCTCAAAATCCTACCTTTGATCCTTTCTCATGTACCCTTCTTCCTCAAATTCCTACCCTTCATGCCTCAACTATTAAATAATTTACTGCATTCTACATACATTACAATTCAAAATGCAATCAATAATTTTGTATCCTTCAAATTACCTAAATTCCTCATTGCCGATAAAAAAAAGGGTTTTTTGGTATTTTAAAAATATTAAAAAGAGAGAATTTAATTAAAAGGGGGAGCGAGGAAGGAGAATAAGAGTTTTGTTTTGGTGTTGAGAGAGAGCAGAGCAGAGATCAGAGAGCGGAAAGTTGTGATAATGAGTAACGAATAGTAAGTGTTTGTGATTAAGAGCAAGAGTTTGAAGATGAAAATGTTACTGATTTGGGGTTTCGTTTCTTTGATTTCAGCGATTACCTGTTCAAGCTTCTTCTCATCGGCGACTCTTCCGTCGGAAAATCATGTTTGCTTCTCAGATTCGCTGTGAGTCTCTCATCACTTCACTGGATTCCCCCTTTGGCCTTCACTTTCTCTCATCTCTTCGCTTCCTTTCCTTTCAGGATGACTCCTATGTGGACAGCTACATAAGCACCATTGGAGTTGATTTCGTAATCATCACTCTTCTTCTTTTCTTCTATAATTCTTCCTCTTTCTCTTTCTAAACCTTTTCTTCTCTCTCCAGAAAATCAGAACCGTCGATCTACAAGGAAAAACCGTCAAGCTCCAGATTGTGAGTTTTCTTTTCTTACACTATTTTTAGGTTTTCAAGATAACTATTTCTATCTATTATCTATTTTGATCGTCTTCTATTGCACCCACTCCAATGTTACAATTTTGCCCTAATTTCCGTATTCGCCTGTTACCCTTGTGGGGTATTGAGAATCACCTAACACCACCATCTCTCACCTTTTTCCTTCTTATCTTCATCATTCCACATAAACATTTCTGGTACAATTCATCATCACCATTGTTTGCTCTGCTCTGTAGTTGCCCACGTACCAAGCTTCGATTATTTTATTCTGTTTGTGTGCATGTTCCAGATGTCCTCAGCTGTGAATCTCATTATCACTGTTGCTTGTCACCAGAAAATGAAGCCATTCGAGGCATTATCTTGTAACAATTTCTACTCATTGTTTCCTGTAGTGGGATACAGCTGGACAGGAGCGATTCAGGACTATAACAAGCAGTTATTACAGAGGAGCACATGGAATAATTGTATGTCAACTTTATCCTATCATCATTTAGGGTGCAAACCATATACTTGCCGTGATACTGATTAAATTTCTTGAGCAAACTTCTGGAATTCTTACTAGTTTTGGGATTGCAACAGATTGTCTATGATGTCACTGACATGGAAAGCTTTAACAATGTGAAGCAGTGGTTAAATGAGATTGATAGATATGCAAATGACAGTGTGTGCAAGCTTCTTGTGGGGAATAAATGTGATCTAGTTGATAACAAGGTTGTAGACTCACAAACCGCCAAGGTAAATTACTGAATTATCACTTTTTTTTTTGGTTTCATCCGGTAATTCTGTTCTTTCCTGGTTAGGAGTTCAGTGTTATTTCAAAATTAATCATTGGGCATCTGGTGTTATTTCACCTGTATAATCTTACAATGATCCTACTTCTTCTAGGAGTATGGAGGGTCTCTTGTGTTTTCTGTGTCTTAATAAAGGAAAGTATTAATTTCGAAAACATTATTCTAAATATAACATGTGAACATTCAAGATTTTAAAAGTCTTACACTTTTATCCCCTGAGCTATTGAAACTGTTACACATGTAATCCCTAAGCTATCGAAACTGTTACACATCTTGAGCGATCAAAACTGTTGTGTACTATAAAATAACGGAGTACGTGCATCTTGCGGTAACTACAATCGAAAATCAACAGTTTCATTCTGGATAATGGTCTTTTGGGGTTGGAAGACAAAAGCAATAGGAACAATTCTAAACGTAATATCTTTTAATATTCATCTGAAGTGTTGGAGAGGAAGGGAACTTGAATCTTTTCATTTTCCTTCTATATACTCTTTACATTCCTTGCTTTATCTTCAATTACACAGGAAATGCACTATCTTGGTAGACTTGCCTATTACTTGGAACTCAGCTTCTCTTGAATGCATGTATTGTTATTTTTAACATTGGCTGAATATGTCATGTATGATAATAACTTTGGACTGGTCACTTCTGCATTTAATGTTAGTTGTCCAATGTCATGATATTATTTGATATAGAATTGTTTAGTTAAAAAAGCATGTGCCTGAAGGTAGATTATGAAATATAAGTTACTTACTCTGCATGTTAAACGGAAAATAAAGAGTTGGATAATCATACTTTGTCTAACAAGTATTGTATGAGTATGAATCACAGGCCTTTGCGGATGAGCTTGGTATCCCTTTCCTTGAGACAAGTGCAAAAGACTCTATCAATGTGGAGCAGGCATTCTTAACTATGGCAGCAGAGATTAAGAAGAAGTATCTAATATCTCTAGCCCCTCTCTCTCATTTAGAATCATTAAACTACAAATATAATCGATGTCTTGAATTTTCTGCTTCCATGTTTGAGTTTTTCAGCATGTTTAAAATTGAAACATTAGCAGTTTTGTGCCATCTTCTTTTATTTTTTATAGGACTGTTATTGTCCACAATTGTAGATTGCTGATGAATTGTCTTTCAAATAATAATGGAACACTCCGAGGAATAATGGCTTTTGATAAAAAGAAAAATAAATAGAATGTACATCTGGAGCTAATTTTCTATAATTTGTCAAATTGTATTCTTTAACAAGATAAGATTGTTTTATGCAGCGTTGAATTATTATGATGATGTAATTTTATTACTTGATGCCTGTGATAGTATGAGTTCTAACACAAGACAAGTAAGTACCTTTGAGATGTTTTGAACTTATGTGCAGGATGGGAAGCCATACAACTGTTGGTAAGTCGGGAGAAGCTGTTCAAATGAAGGGAGAACCAATCCCACAGAAGAGCAACTGCTGTGGTTAGGTTCTGCGTTCTGTTATAACTGTCGTATGAAAATAGGGAGACTCTTTCTTAACTGTGTTATCACATGGATGTTTCAGTACTGACTGTTAAAATATGACTTTTATCTATTCAAATCCCTGGATTATATTGTTCTATATCTCCTGTCCTTATGACTTCCCATGTTTAGGAGGCAATTCACCACACATTTTTCGCTTACATATTGCATAAACCATAAGACAATGAAATTCTAAGTAAATAATCATTCTAAATCTCGCAAGAAAATTAAACCAAAATCATACTCTGCCGCTCTAACAAAAGTTGCCATCCAAAAAAGTAAAATAAATATAATTAAAATATTATTATTTTGAGTTGTTAAATGAATGGATTTTATTAAAAATAAGTATGAACTCTGTGTGTGTAATATATTTATGTAATAAATAAAACGATATCAACGTTATGACTAATATATTGATTTATAGATACATTTTTTATGGTTGTTTAGAATAACCATTTTCTACCTAAGAAATTTGATCTCGACGTTTTACGAAATCCTGGTTCACGTCAAGTTTGGTGGCTCATATTAGACAAGTTTAGAACTCATTTCAGGGTTGGTTCACGCTGACAAATGAAAGCTACCATTCACCGTTTCAATTATTACGGAAACAAATCATTTTACACTCCCAACGTTAATTCTCCAAATTGACATGACTTTCTTACAAACACCGGAACTGATCTTTCCTGGTTTAGAACAAATCTTGTTCCTCACGGTTTTACCCATTTTAATGTAACGAGTAACATTATTATTGGAATAATATTTATATTAATTTTAAAAAATTTCAAGTTGCAGTTCCACGCCTTTTTGCGGAGATATGAAGGAAACTTCACCGAAACAAAACTCCAAATAATTATTATATTCTAATTTCGTGTTCACAGCTGCCATTTGAATCCTATTTACCCTTTTTCTCTTCCCTCAATTCATATTATATAACAAGATTAGTATACCAAAGCGGTGAAAAGGAGACAAAAAACCATTTATTAATCTAAGTATAGACAAAAGTCGTTTACAAGCTGCAAGTTGAGAAGGAAGATGAGCTTGCATTAACAAAATTCCAAATTAGGAAGAGGGAAACATGCCTTCATCATAATCAAACTAACTCGCAAACCAAGATAGAAACTACAGATTCGTTTGGGTCAATATATTTTTTTCTGAAAATAAAAAAATAATAATTGTAAAATATGTTCTTTGCTTGAATTTAAAAAAAAAAAATGTAAAACACTCGCTTTTTGATGCTTTCCCTTTTGATTAAGGCGTTCCCAAAGAGAGAGAAAAATGTTATGGACTTACGTTTTGGTGACTGAACTGAACTAGGCTGCAGTGGCGGCACACAGTGGTTGTTGTTAGTTATTTTGTGAACAGGATATAAAAAATAGTTTTTGGAGTGGAATTAATTTGACAGAAATTGAGAAGTTTTGAGGATAAATAAGAGGAGAAATATGATAGTATGATGAAGAAGAAGTGGGATAAGAAGCAGTAATGAATGAGTCAGGAGGAAGTACAGCAAAGGGTGTTTGTAGCGGAGGGTTGGGATTCAGCAACTGCGATGGTCTTGCCTTCTTTAACAGCACCAGATGCAGAGTGATTGTTGGAAGAGAGTGATTTCTTACTGATGATGCGGTAGATCTCGGAGAGAATGGTCTGAAAAGCCTTCTCCACATTGGTAGCTTCAAGAGCAGAGGTCTCGATGAAAGAGAGGCCCTCCTTCTCAGCATAACCCTGCGCATCCTCAGTCGCAACACCTCTCAGATGCTTCAGATCTGTCTTGTTACCGATCAGCATGATCACGATGTTCGCATCCGCGTGATCCCTCAGCTCCTTCAGCCACCGGCTAACGTTTTCGAATGTCGTCGGTTTGGTGACGTCGTAGACCAGAAGAGCTCCCAGAGCACCGCGGTAGTAGGCGCTGGTAATGGCTCTGTATCGTTCCTGCCCCGCCGTGTCCCATATCTGAGCTTTCACGCTTCTTCCCTCCACCTGCGGTTACAAATTCAGTTTCATTTGGTTCTTAATTAATGCAAAAATAGGAGATCTGGAAGCAGACCTCGAGAGTGCGAGTGGCGAATTCGACGCCAATGGTGGACTTTGACTCGAGACAGAACTCGTTGCGGGTGAATCGGGAGAGAAGATTCGATTTTCCAACTCCTGAATCTCCGATCAGCACCACCTTGAACAGATAATCGTACTCTTCCTCTGCTCCACGACCCATTTTCTGAGCTTTTCTTTTCTTTTCTCTTCTCTTCTCTCTTTTCTATCGGTTCGTTTCCTTGCTTTTCTTATATTTTAATACTACAATGTGTCTCTCATCAAACTCAACTACGTTTACACTTTAATGCCACAATTTTTCTTTTTACAATAATTTCTTAAATGCAAAAACACAACACTAATTGGAATATTGATATAATACTATGAAGAAATGTATACTTTTTTAGAAATATGTTTTGCATAGTTGATTAAAAGGATTTATTTTTAATCATACTAAAAATTTATAAAATAAGTTTGAGTTTTTTTAAAAATTAATGTATTTCTTCAATTTAGAATTGTGTTAGAATCGTACTAAAAATTTAGACAATTTACATGTATCCTACAAGTGTTGTTGTCCGGTTGTATCTAACACGCACACACCATTTAAGAGGAGGTTCTGAATCTCATAACCAAAAACTCTATTCACATGTTTACTAATTTAATTTGTGTTGTTTCTCTCTCCACCCCCAACAAATGACTTCCTACACCCATCATTCTTGAAAAAGATTATTTTACTCCTTTTAAAAATGATTTCTGAATTATTTATTTTAAAATATTTCTGAAACATATATTCTTTAACATATTTTATGAATTCTAAATTTATCATTCTTGAAATTAAAAAATTAATTCTGAAATTTCTTTTTGCCCCTATTATGGAAATATCTTTTCTTAGGAACCTTTATTCTGGAATCTCTCAAAATTATTAAGGATATTTCAAAGAATGTAGAGGTAAAATGTAGAAGAAATACCCTTTAATTTGATTTGGTGCTTTGCGTTTGGGCTGCCTTTATCATAACCCACTGGATTGGGCTGTTCTGGGTTAAATTTGAGTCGGATCGGGTCAGATCCGGATGGAATCCAGGTCATTTAGGGTTTGGCTTCGCTTACAAAAAACCTAATTCTTCCTCCTACGCTGCTTTCTTCTTCTTCTTCTTCTTCTTCTTCATCGCACAGTGGGAGGAGCAGGAGCAGGGAACTTGTTTGCTTAAGATAAGAAATGGCTCTGGTCAGTTTCCTTTCTACTTTCTACTTTTCCATTTCCCCAAATAACTAACCCAGTATTTTGCCAATTTAGCATAAAGCTGAATTTTATGCACTGGTTCCTGTGTAGATCTTGCACGCAACCAGAAGAAACAAAAATGTTTACAAGAGTCTCATCGCGGCAGAGTACAGTGGCGTCGAACTGGAATTGGCCCCTAATTTCGAGATGTTTGTCACCACAAAAACTCCTGAGTTCCTCAAGATGAATCCTATTGGAAAGGTTCCTGTGTTGGAAACGCCCGATGGTCCAATTTTTGAAAGCAATGCTATTGCTCGTTACGGTATGTCTGCGTCCAATTCCATCAATCATTTCACCTTTCACTTTTCCAATTAAATTCAATTTTCCCTCTTTTCTTTCCTGCAGTTGCTCGACTCAATGGTGACAACGCCTTGTACCTCTCCACTCCCATTGATAATGTAACTCCTCACACTTCCCTTCACTCTTCTTTTCTGTTTCCTATTTTATACATACTTCCCTTTCGCTTTGCAGGCCCGCATCGATCAGTGGATTGATTTTTCATCTTTGGAGATCGATGCCAATATTCTCAAAGTCTACATACCAAGACTTGGATATACTCCATACTTTCCACCAGTAAGCTCCATCTTTTACAACATTTATTAATTTCCATAATATATTGCTTTCAAGCTCCCGTTTTCCTCATAATTTACCCACTCATCTGACATTTGTGCCTGCGTCAAGGTCGAGGAGGCTGCAAACTCTGCGTTGAAGAGAGCATTAGGGGCCTTGAACACTCACCTTGCCTCCAACACTTACCTGGTTGGCCATTCCGTCACCCTTGCTGACATCATAATGATATGCAACCTGTATTTGGGTTTCACCCAGATCTTAGTTAAGAGCTTCACTTCGGAGTTCCCTCATGTTGAGAGATACTTTTGGACCTTGGTCAACCAGCCCAATTTCCGAAAGATATTAGGTCAGGTTAAGCAAACGGACGCTGTTCCACCTGTTGCTTCTTTCAAGAAGCCTTCCCAGCCGAAGGAATCGAAGCCCGAGCCTAAGGATGAGCCGAAGAAAGTGGCTAAGCCAGAGCCAGAAAAGCCCAAAGTAGAGGCAGAGGAGGAGGCACCCAAGCCCAAGCCCAAAAACCCTCTTGATCTTCTTCCTCTAAGCAAGATGATATTGGATGAGTGGAAAAGACTCTACTCTAACACCAAGACCAACTTCCGCGAGGTTGCAATCAAAGGTATTACGACGGCACTGCTTGTGGTTTCTGTGTTTTAATTTTGTCACTGCTAGGAGATAACAAGTCTTTTGTTTTCGAAAGTTCATTGCTTTCCTCGTCGTGGTTTATTACTATTATTTAGCAAACAGTGTCATAATCAGTTTATATGAGATGGCAGATATCTTATCACTTCAAATCCTCCTTGTGAACCTGCAGGATTTTGGGACATGTATGATCCAGAGGGTTATTCTCTGTGGTTCTGTGATTACAAATACAATGACGAGAACACTGTTTCCTTTGTGACATTAAACAAGGTGGGTGGTTTTCTTCAGCGGATGGATCTGGCTCGCAAGTATGCTTTTGGAAAGATGCTTGTGATTGGATCACAGGCACCATTTAAGGTGAAGGGGTTGTGGCTTTTCCGCGGCCAAGAGATTCCGAAATTTGTGATGGATGAGTGCTATGATATGGAGCTGTACGAGTGGACCAAGGTTGACATCTCAGACGAAGCTCAGAAAGAGCGCGTGAGTCAGATGATTGAGGATTATGAGCCATTTGAGGGAGAGTCTCTTCTGGATGCCAAGTGCTTCAAGTGAAAATTATTCCCTAGTCTAAGACTGATTTTGTCGCGTCTTTTGGTAAGAGTTGGTTTCAATCTTATTTATGTTATAGTGAGTTTTTAGCTTTTTTTGTGATTTTGCCAGCGTTGAAACTTATAAATGCTTGATTTTGGTATACATTCATTTTGGGTACTGTAGCAAGACCAGTATACAAATTTATTTATCCGTCAAGACTGAATGCGTGCGTATGAAATTCATTATCTAACGATACGCCGTGTTGGAGGTATTTATATATGGGAAAACGATAGTTTGGTGTAATCTTATCCTAAATAAAGTTTAAAATTCTGAAATTATACAACTAGTTTTCACAGAATTCAATGTTTGTCAGTTTAGTCTTCAAGTTTATATGTTTGAAGGATTTTTTGTATATGAAACACTGTATGTAGTAAGATTATATCGTTTTAGAAACTATTTTAGAAGATGAAACTCAGTAATTTGTACAAATCTTGTTTGGAATTTTCTTTTTTAGTTATATATTGTACAACTGAATTATCGTTAGTTTACAAAAATTACTATTTAAAGACATTTTTAGATTATTTTATTTATAAAGTAATGTTTTGAAAATAAAGAGATGTTTATGTAGGACTTTAACAGAAATGAAATGTTAGCGTAATTAAGAAGAAAATTTGGAGGATGTTGGTGTAATGTGTAGTATTGAAAATTATATAATAATAAATTAAATTTATTAAATAGAGATTTATAAATTATAAATTGTAATTAATAACTGTTTTTTTATTTTGATTCTCTGCCCGTCGTAAACAATTTAACTGAAGGAGCGTCTGAGCAATTAAGGCTTTCACTCGATATTCTTATTTTATTATTATTTTATTAGAAGAGTCTTACCATTCCGTCTGAGCAAATAATATTTTTAAATTAAATTTAAATATTATATTAATTTCAATTTAAAAGTTAATTGTTTTATAAGTAATTATTGGTGTAAAAAACTAATTGTACCAAAAAAATTTTAAAAAGTTACAGTAGACTTATATAATTGCGAGTTTTTGACATGTAATATTATATCAAACGCAAATCAAACTTCTTTTACAAAATAAAAAATTTAACATTTTTTCAAAGGGCATATTTTAAATTTAATAGATTGAGTTACTCAAGTAATTATACACAATAATTGTTTGGTTTAAAGGCTATTTAAATTTTTATATAATTATATATTAAAATTATATATCTGTTAGTAATTTTTTTATAAGGTGGCAAGCAATTAAAACTATCTGTAGAATTAAAATAATTTAATTAATTATTTAAAATTAAAATAATTATTACTCATGACACGTAAGCGAATGATAGTATAATTTTTTTAAATTTAAATTGAAGAAAAAGGAAGTTTACAGTGAGATTTTTTATTAATACAGTTATGTAAGTATTTTTATAATTAAAATTAAATTTGATCCTCGTGAGTTATGCAATAAAATTGAAGTTTTAGGGTTAATATCGATTATATGTAAAAGGAAAGGAAAGAAGATTAGAAAAGGGTTCGATTGTTGAGAGAAGACATTTGAAAATCTGGGGAAACCAAATCAGCTGAAATCGCATCCAATCTCATCGCATCGGTCAGAGATGAATTCGATTAGAAGGAGCAGATCGCTAAGTTTCTTCCTTCTTGCTTTCTCTCTGCACTTCCTTCTTGGTTCGTTCCCTCCTCAACCTAACCTAATTCTTCCCCTTTTCATTTTCATTCATCAATTTCTTCATCTCTGTTTTCGATGCCAAACGACCGCACAATTCTATGATATTTCCCGCTTAGATTGAAATTTTGCATTATCTGAATGTGTCTGACCGTTTCTCGTCAATTGCGTTTCCAACTTTAATTTCATTTCACCATAAAATGTCTTATTCTCTTCCTTTTTGGCTGTTTTCTAGGTTTTTCCGACGATTCACCTGCTTCTAAGGATTCCAAGAAGACAGAACATCATGCAGCCAGAAGCACTAGTACTATAATTGCCATTGTATTAATTGGGCTTGTGCTCTTTTCCTTGTTCTCCTTTATACTTTTTAAGCTTTGGAGGAAGAAGAAAAGGGAAGAACAATACGCTCGTCTTTTGAAATTGTTTGAAGAGGATGATGAGTTAGAGCTTGAGCTTGGCCTAAGGGACTGACCTTTGCAGTTCGACATATTCAAGCTTGGTATTTCATCACATTTTATCCTCTTCTTCTCTTTTTTTTCACTCGCCCAAACTGTATTTCTATAAAGTCAAATCCTAATGCTCCATTCTTTTAGTTTTTTTTCCTTTTCATGATCGTAAGAGGAGAGTTTTGAGAGAGTTAATTAACACCTTAGATTTGTTATGTGGCGGACACGTATTAGGGAATCAGAATGAGCCTGGGATTTCTCCTTTAATGTTTAATGACCCTTGTAAATTATTGAAATCTGTCAGCCCTTACTATTACACCTTCTAACCTTTTCTCTTGCTGAGTATATTTAATTGCTCCTGCTGCTAGTGTCCGTATACCTTTAAGTGTAGAGTTTAAACTCTTGGTGGAATCCCTTGTGTCCCTATAGTCTTGTACTCCAATCAAAATTGGAGTTTTGACTATGGTAATCGAACCTTCATTATGTGAGATACCTTGGCAAACTCTAATTTCATACTTTGATTGGATTGGATAACAGCATTAAAAGCATGTGACATTGCACTCAAGTTTCTTCCTTTTTGTTATGAAAAAAACTTAGGTGCAATACGATAGATGCTTTTTGTGTTTTGCATACTCTTATCAAAATTAAGGTTTTACCAACCTCTAATATGTGAGTTACTTACTGAGTCTGAGGTGAAACTTTAAATTTGATTTTAAGAACTATATCAAAAGCAATTAAGGTACTTAAGTTGTGTTCTTTTGTTGTATGGTCTTGAACATCTTTCTAATATAAAATATTAAATGGTAAAATAAATATATTTAATGTTCTTCTATTCTTGGTAATTCAAAGGATTATTAGAAAAATGGTTCGTTGACCCATAAAATATAAACATCCCAAAGTGGAAAAAAAAATATTTGAAAGTGTAATGTTTAATATATCCCTACTACAATTTCCTATTAAACATTTTAGAGTCCTTAATCTCTTCCGAACATCTCTCTACATTAAGTGCCATTATTATGTGCGCATGTATTTGGCTTGTATGCATTTGTACCTTGTTGCCTTTCTTCTAATTTCCTTCTGTGCGTGACCTTTTGAGTATTTTTTTTGTCTACCTCACCTAATCTCGTTTACTCAAACACAGCCTTGAATTATGCGCTCATTCTCAAGATTCAACGAGTTGAACTGTTGATCCACTCAGATAATAGACACCCAGGCACTTGGAAAACCATCCCTTAAAAGTTAATTGTTAGGGAGAGGGAGAAACCAGGCCACTTTTGTATTCCATTGAATATGTCATATTACTTAATCTGAGACTTAGGGATCTTATAATACCCAAGTCCCTATCATAGACATAAGCAGCACACAGCACAAGGCCATATCACAACGGTAAAGTTGTTTCTTTGTGACTGGTTGGCCGTTGGTCTGAGTCTAGAAACAAACTCTTAGCACATGTAAGGGTTTGATTGCGTATCATGACCTTCACCCATACCTAGCAATGCAATAAGCTTTTGGCACTGCGGTATGTTAGTTTTTACTGTCACATACCCAGTCCACCTTGACAGCCATCTTTTGCTCAAAAACTACCATGAACATCTGAAACCATCATTACAGAACCAACTTGTGAAATGCCATTATCAGAGCTCTGTTGTGCATGGTTGTCAAACCATGTATTGGGAGCAGTGCTAAACAGACCTGCTGTTTCTAGGTCTTATGGACAGAAATGCTACTGTGTATTTCTATGCCAACATATAAGGGCCAATCTTAACATCAACACTTAAGTCACACAATCAGTGTAATTAAGGAGTTAACAGGCGTGTGCACATTAGTAACGACATTGGCTGGAAATTGACATTTTGGCAAACATTAAGGTTTGTAAACATAAGGATTGATTTGGTAAAAACAAAACAAGGGATCAAATTGAATAAAGAACACAAGGGGCCAAAAGGGTTTTTTCCCTTTTTTTTAATGTAATAAATCGAAGTTAGATATAATTGGTTGTTTAGAAGTAATCCCGTTACGATGTATTCATTTATTTGTTGGATTATTACTATTAGGGTTTTAGGGGAGTCTTAGCTCAATCGCAAGGTTTTGATTTGTGACTTCTTAGGTTCAAATCTTGAAAATAACCTATCTATCTACTTGCAGTGGTAATCTTTTGTACATATATCCTCCCCACCCCCTAGTAGGTGGAATTCGTGCATTGCCACCTGAAAGTTTTAGGGTTTTTATTATGAAGGGGGTGATCTTTTTTTAAGCTCACGTATATGGTAATTATGTCATAATACTTTCAAAACTTCTGATTGCAGGCTTATGCGAGTTTATTTTTTTGAATTGAGTTATGCTAACAAGTGCAAGGACACTTGTTAAAAATAAAAAGTAGCAAAAAATATATGGTGAAATGCACGAACAATTAATATAATACAGTACTTTAATTTTTGATCCTTAACAAGTGTCCTTATAACTCGTTAGCATTTGCCTTGCCTTCAAAAAAAATTGCTTCTTGCAGAAGACGGATATGATGGTGGTGGACGTGTGGATCAGGACTTTCTTGGAGTGAAGAACATAGTTGATTGTTTATAATGCTATTCACTGATTTCTTTTAATAGATATTTATTTATCTACATAGTAGATGAAGAGAATGCAAATTTGCACAGTGATTGGAGGGGTGTCGTCTAGAGTATGATACACCCGAAATTTGTTGATATGTATGATATTGTAGACTTTACATGTTGTAGGTAATATTTTGTTGTTCATCAATGGATGAGGAGGATTTGTATTACATCATAACGTTGTTTTTTTCTTCTCTCTTTTTATCTGCTCAACAGTTCATAGTTTACTTTTGAAAAGTATTTATTACAAAATTGAGAGCTTAACACACACACTTATGTTTCTCTGTGTATGTGAGTTGGTGAGAAAGAGAGTATAACAATTGAAAGGAAGTTTTAACATGAGAGGTGAGAGGATATAATATTAATTACTATATGTTCAAAACTATGATCCAGATTCAAAAATATATGCTCTCATTTTGTCGTTTGTTCTCTCGTCTTTAAATTTTCGTTTTCTTAATTTTCACGTTTTCTATTTTAGTTTCATGGGGTTCCTTTATTCGTGTTTGAAGCATTTTAAATTATTCTAACATTAAAAAATTCCATAACGATTGAAAAAAAAAAGTCTACTCTATTTTCTTATCTCTTTAAGTTATATAATGTGTGGTCAATCCAATCTCTCATTACAACGATTAACAATTAGATTAATGAAATACCAGGACTGTTTTTATTTTAGTTTTTAATCTAGACTCTAGATTTAGATCTAATTATTGAATTATTGAACTTTTCTCTCACCCGGTTTTAAGTGTGGAAAAAAGACTAGGCCAACGAATTTTTAGTTTTAATGAGTTTACTATTTAATTTGTATAAAATATATTTATTTTACTTTTACTGTCTTTTTAAAGAGAAAAACGGGTGCACATTAGACCATAGTTTGAATTAAAAATGATTATATGATAACTTCAAATTCAAATGACCTTGTAATTTAATCCTAAATTATCTAAATGTATGGTTGTACGATATAATGTCTTATATTTTTTTAGAAACACTCACATGTTCCTTGTGTAGTGCATGTGTGGCTTTCGAAAATTTAAATAATTCCTTGTACCCCAAGTAGTTTATGACAAAGGACATGATAATAATGGTGATTACACAACCTTGAAAAAATGTAAAGCTAGATCTAACATAGTTGGGTTGAGTTAAGGGTTTTTGGGTGTGGTATATTCATAATTTTTTGTATTACTATTATTATACGCTTCTTGTAATTCCAAAAGTTGAGAAGAAATCCCTCGAAAATGATGAATAAAGCCATTTTTTTTTTCTTCAAAGAAAAAAACATCGTGCTCAATGTAGCGTATGTCTTCATTTAGCGTGATTTTTCTAGACTCTTCTTTCTCTGCAAAATGAGCTGCTGCAGCAATAATCCATGAACCAGACGCTACAAGTATTAAAAATATCACATTACAAACAGTTATGAAAATTGCAGCCTTTCCATCGCATTCTAATTGTGACTAATTAACTGCTCCTGCAAATTAGTTAATTAAAAAGGACGAATGACTTTCCATCCTCCAAAATGATATGTTTTATACAGTTCTAATAATGTTTCACTTGACAATTTTGCTTAATAAAATCAAATCTTAACAACAGAAGCTTCACTTAGCATTAACTGAGAATAATAATTGTACGGTCGAACCACTTCGATACCATGACCTCATAGTTCACCTTCCAGTTCATAAAACTATACAAAAAGAGGTTAACAAACTCAATAATAATTGAATCGACCATCCTTGAACAGTAATGACAAATATTCATGTCACAATAATGAAAGACACTCCATTTGTTTATTTAGTTTCAGTCAATACCACGCATATATAGAGATATGCTTGCAACAACACTCTTGTATGCATGTATGTAATTTAATAATTTGACAAATGCAAAATAACTAAAAAATTAAAAGGTATTGAACTAAGATGTAGCAGCTGCAAATTAGTTAATACTATAACTAAGCAAAACGACATTCAAAAAGTTGTAGCGGTTAATACGCCAAAGAATAGACGTCAAATTAAATCTGGCGTAAACCATCCATCATCCCAGTCCCAGCAAGCTTCTTCTTGAGGAGATTCAGCACAAGGGTGTTTCTGGTGAGTTATCAGTGAAAAGACCATCACAAAGTCTAAGAAATCAGATGCTATAACTTAGCTTTAGAAAAATGTATGATCCACGGTTAAATTTCCAGGTGGGTCATCTTCCTGTCTTGGCTCGTTTCATTCCAGTACTGTTGAAAGGTGACATGCTTGGACTCATGCTTGGGCTCATGCTTGGACTTTCCTCTCTCAAAGTACCATTAAGCATAGCCAACTCCCTCAACTGTTGCTTCTTATAGTGATCAAGGGATTCATCCTGGCGGGTTAACAAAGATTAGCAAGATACAAGAAAAAGGAGGCACAATTAGTGCAATAACAAATAATATAACTATACCACAGGCTTCAAAAGATTTTCTAGTATTGCCACTGCATGATCCAGGCGAGCATTAATTATATCCTCTGGAAACTCTGCCTCCACCAACACATGCAATGGCTCTTTAAGGTGCTCATATCCGGGCTTATCTTTAAGCTTTTCTTCCTACAAATAAAATATAGTGAAATTGAAACACATCATACAAAACGAAACTTGTGACGATCATACTTATTACAGTATGAGTAATGAGAAATCCAAAAAATATTTTTTCAAAATTGCAGAAGTTCGGGAAAGAAAGTTAATTACAAAGTGCCATGAGGAAGCTAGCTACACTAGAGTTGGATAAGAGCCAGTTGAATCTATTTGGGAAATGTTGTGAAAATTAATCTTTTATGTTCACCGCATCAGTTTATGCCTATCACTGGGGAAAATAGAAAGTTTACTTACACATACCAACTTTACCTTAATAGAATCCTTCACTGAGCCACAGCCTCTGATGTAAACCCTACATTCAGTCATGGCTTCCACTCTTTTCAATGAGTTCCCTCGAGGTCCCAGAATTCGACCAACAAAATTATACTGCTGAGATTTGAGTCTAAAAGCTATTACATTTGAAAAATAAAACCTGATAAACTGGAGTGAGATAACAAGGTTTTGACTTACATTTGGATATTTGTCTACAGGGACATCAAGCCTGATGACTCTCTTCACTACAGGAGTAGATGGAATTCCTTGTGTCCCAGGCCAACCCATTGGTGGTGCTTGAAAGGATGCCATCCTTTGGAGATTTCCTTTCTCCTGCATGAAGAATTTGGTATTTAGATCTCTCTTTTATAACCACAAGCTGTTATAACAACCCAAACTCCTTGCCACCAAGAGTTTCCTCACAGTTCAAAAGAAATTTTCACATAAATTGCCCAGGTATGAGCATTTTCATTTTTTAAAATATAAATGCTAAAAGCATCTATGATTTTAAAATTCCAGGGAGCCAAAATCTGGCAATAAACAGCAACGAAGAATTCACCAGAGATGATGGGAAAGCATGAGGACTGGTCCAAAACATGCTAAGGTGTATAATAACATCTGCCTCTAAGACAGGTTAAAACTAGAGTATTAATGAAATAGATAACAGTTAAAATGTAAGGCTGAGAGGCAAAAACTAAGATTAATGATTCTAAAAAGGCCAGCACGGTGAGTCTAATTATTTGTATGTAATGCCCCCAAAATGCCATCAATCAAAACTGGACAATTTCGGAGATAAAATATTTCCAAAAATCAAGTAAAAATTAGTGCATTCCAAATGCAAAAAAGATAATCTTTCTAATACCTGCCTCTGTGCATAACAATCCTTGAAAATGCAATGACACAATTAGGAAATACAAGGTTAACTGGTCCCAAAAATTCGTCATAAGACACATTAGACACAAAACTAGTTCGATATACAGACAATACACACTATGCAAATCATCATGGATGAAAAAAAAACAGATAGTGGTGTGAGTGACCTCAATTGGCAAAGCAGGCCATCCCTCCAACTCCATTGGTCTAGAATTTGGATGTTGAACCAAGGGCCTGAAAGGACTATCTGGCTCGAGCCTTTCATGATCGATAAAACCTTGATTAAAGCCCGACATGCGTCTGATTTCTGTCAGACAAAACAACACAATAGGAATGAAGGAGTATGAGTAAACATATACATCAATATAACAAACGGTAGGTATGCATTTACATATAGAATTCAAGAGAGGTGAAAAAAGAAAAGGTCTTGAATGATAAATTGAAAATAGCGCCTACCTTGAGTCAAGAGCTTGGTACATTGGGGGAGAATTTGTACAAAAGGCCCAAGTTTTTGCCTCTCCGCGAGTAGTTCAGCGAAATATCTGAAAAAATGATTAGATTAGGAGAAAGGAATATTTGTATGCAATGCTGGAATGAAGAATTGGGGAAGAAAGAAGTGAAGAATGGAAAAGGAAGTACCTTTCGCGATCTGAAGGAATAGAGGATGAATTGGAGCGAACAGGAGACTGCGGAGGAGGGAAATGGAAATAGCATCCATTCCCATTCCCACCGCCATGGATCCTCTCTCCCATCACTCCTTCTCTGCAACAAAACACAAAACCTAGTTAATCTTCTCTTCTCTGCAAGCATTCATACACACACAGAGATTAACACACCAAACAGAAACTCACCGAATGAACGAAAAGCAGAGTGAGTGAGTGAGCGAGTGAGTGAGTGAGTGACCGAGTGAGTGTCTCGCAAACCCCACAGCCACACACCAAATCCCTATACCAAACCACCAAAGCCAGAGAGAGAGAGAGAGAGAGAGTCACACACAGAAATAAGAGACGGAACGGAACGGAATAAAACAAATCAAAAACAAAACACCGTTTATATTTTTATTTATATACAATTTTTTAAACTATTTCTTTAAACTAACCTATAATACTAAAACTAATAAACTTTTCGATCTTATTTTTACATATACGTGTATACGTATCTTGTATTCTAATTACTACATTTAATAAATACATGATTTTTATTATATATAATCATTGATAACAGTTTATATCTAATACTTAAAATAATTACTTTTGAGTTATGTGCTCTTGTGCATGTAGGTTCATATATAAAAAAAGGTCAAAAACATTTAATAAATGTAGATTTTAATTATTAAAATTATATTCAATAAATGTAATATTTAATACTCTGTAAAGGAAGTTGTTTTTATAGAATACTGTGTTAATAGCATTGAGTATTACTATAATAATTAAATACTCATTTATTAAACAATTGACTTTTATTTTAACAAAAAATGTTTCATGAATGAATTATGCTTTGAAAAATGTTCATTGATAATAAATATTCTTAATTAAAAATTTAAGTATACTATTGTTGTAATAAATTTTAGTATTTTAAGAAGTCAGTTGTAGAAAATTAAATAATTAGAATTAGTAAATATTAATTTAATTATTTAATTTCAATTATATTTTAAGATTGCATTAATGGTAAATTAGTAATTGGAAATAGTAAAATTAAAAATAATAATTAAATCCAGATCAATATTTGTTATTTTTACTTTATACATTTACAAGTAATTAAAATTAATATATTTGAATTTTATTATTTAACAATAAATATTCATTGATGGTAGTAACTTTAATCCGTGTGGTGCAAGTCTAATTATTTGTTAGACTCTATCTTTCTTTATTTTATTTGTTATTAGCATGGGTAATGTTGTTTTGTACAAAAAAAAAAATACCTTGAATAATATTATTAATTTTTGGAAGATATTTAAGAAACATATGTTTTATTTTATGAAAATTTTAACTAGTGAAATTTAAAGGCTACCATAAATATAAATTTGTAAGCTTAAAGAGGTTTCTCGGTGAAAACGTGTATTTGAACAATAGTTGAAAAACCAACTAAAAATAAATACATATAATTATTAAAATAATTTACAATTAAAGTCATTTAAACCGTATATACAAATAATAAAGTTTATTCTTTTTATAATTCTTCTTATCAAAATAAAATTATGGAGAATGAAATTTGATTGAAAGCATCAGTCTTATTAAAAAATAAAACACACTGTGTGATAAAAACTCCACTAATTAAAGACTTTCACATTTTTAAATGTATATAAATTAAAAAAAAAATCTCAGTTCATAACACCAAACACTAAAGACACTTAAAAACAACATATAAATATGCTATTTTTTTCTCTTTTTTTCATCAATTTCATATTTTATTTATTGAGTAAAGAAATGACAATGTTTATCTCATCTACTCAACTCAGATTTGTATAATCTCTCGTCAATCAAATCAATACAATTACATATTTTTAATGTTATACAAACTATCATCACTTAATACATCAATTAAAAATTTAAGCTAAAATTACTATTCCAACTAATAATTGATTTCAAATAACTATTTAATCAAATTAAGTGAATAACATCAAATTACACAATTTAAGCTTTCAGTACATGGAATATAGTTAATTTTTCAAGCTGCAAGATAAGTTTCTTATCTAAGGTAAAAAAAAAAAAAAAAAACTTATTGAATATGCAAAGTTTTAGTTTACCTTTGTTCTCGCCAACTAACTTGAATCGGGTATCGAAGGTGGATTATGAGTCAACTTTTCTTTTCCGTTGCTCTTTTGAGATGCTTGAAATTCAGAGTAAGGTGAACTCTACTTGTTGACAAAAGTAATATCATATAACTACGAGTATAGTGTATGGAATGACACTTACATTTGATCAGTGTCTTTAAGCTCTTTTATAGTACTCGTATATCATCTCTTTAGGAGTTAACAACCATAAAGATAAAGGGAGTTAACAACATAAATATATATTTGTTAATATATCTCTTTTATTTCAAAGGTGTAGGCAAAGTATTATATTTCACTGTTTATTTTAATTTAGAATAAATACATATGTTTAACTGATTCAATTATACTTTTAGTTGTTTATATTCATTACTGCATTTTTAATATACTTTGTCAATTGTTTTGGTCGACTCCTTAACACATCATTGAACCGACTTCTTAACACATCATTGGGCTTATTATCGTTTTGGGTTTAGTTAAGTATTTACCTTCTTAAACTAATCGGGTCAGAATAGCATGCTTAAGTGCTCGGGTCAGGCTCGAGCACGTCTAACCCATACAACATTAGACTTTAAACTCTTAAAAGACTAAAAAAATTAGGTATTGAAATGAAAATAATAATAATAAAACAATAACACCAAAAATTAATTAACAACTCAAAATCTCAAAACCTAATCTCTCAATAAATCAAAGTTCAAAATCATATAAAACTCACATCTTTCAACAAAGAGCAAAACTTCATAGAGATAATAAACTCCACATTTGTACTAGACTCAACGACATCTCAAGAACATAAAAATAGCTTGAAGTTGATGTTAACAAAAAGAGAGAAAAAGAACGTGGAGTAATAATAACAATGACATGAGAATCAAGACACAAATTCATAGTTAAAAGTTTTAAAAGATAAGGAGTTTTCTTATTGTTTTCTAAAAATATATAATTTTTATGTTAATTTAAACTATTTAATTCTAACTTACTTCTAAAGCTGAAATCAAAATTTGTGACGAATTCGAGTAGTGAGTCAGTGAGAATATAAATACAACCCACAAACTTAAGGCCTTGAGGCCTCGAGGCTTTAAGTTGGAGTTGACATTGAATCTCTTATATATGAGTTGATTCATGATTCAAAATTATCAAGTTCACAAGTTTCAGGTTAGTTATCGACTCTCCCATTTATATTTTATGAAATAATCCAACAATTGACATTATATATGAAAAGTGTTATATAGTTAGATGACTCGTGGGTGAAAGAATTATGAGGAGCTTAATAAAAGTATAAATATCTCAAAATTCTTTGAATATTTATACTAACTACCCTACCCATCTACCATACAACACAACAATTATTATTATGCATATATTAATCAAATTACATACATAACACATCACACATAAAAACATTAATCATACCATCTTTCAATAATAACACGTTTACTCTAAAAATATTAAGTCGAGATGTTTCAAAGTATATTAGAGATCCACATTGATTAAAAATAAAATTATCCGAATAGGTATTTGTATTATTTTTACATGGTCATTGAATTTATCTTAATAATTATAAAAAAAAAGATAATATACCTTTAACCTTGTCTTAGTAAATATTATAATTATAATTACAAATAATTTATCATGCAGTAAAAGCTTATGAAAGGAGTATAAAAAAATTATGTTTTAATTTAATATTAAAATTATATTTTATTAAAAAATATAGGGAATTATTGTTTTAAACTTCGAAGGGGCACCAGAAGTCAGAAGTAGAAAACGCAAAACGCAAAACGCAACCGTTTATGCTTTTAAAAATTAATTTCACACGCACGCAACGCACGCACGGGACGCAACTCAAAAACTCAATTTTCCTTCCAAACGCACGCAACGCAAACCCTTCTTCTATTTCTCTTTGTTTTTTCTGAGTGCATGGCAATTTGGGGGTTTTCTTTGGAATTAGGGCATTCGCTTTCGTTGGATTGATCCTCAGAATCAGAAACAGTGAAGATGTAATCCCACCGAGGTTGTCGTTCGCGTAGTTGTTGATTGGTTGATTGATTGATTGACAGATAAGTGGTAACTGTAACTGTAAGAGTGTGTAGTGAGGATAGGGTTTTTGGCATGAAGGGTTCGTTGGATCGGACAAAGGTGGTGCTGCGTCACTTGCCGCCCTCTCTTTCGGAGGCCGCCCTTTTGGCCCAAATCGATTCCGCCTTCGCTGACCGCTACAACTGGCTCTCTTTCCGTCCTGCCAAAGTCAGGTGACGTTAATTTCTAACCCTCCATTCGCTCTCTGCTTCATTTTCTCTTCATATATACTTCATTGCGTGCTGCTTTTCATTACAGTAGTCAATTCACCGTGCCTAGGCTTGGCTAGGCTAGGGTACGTATGGTTTTGCCTTTGCCTGCCATATTCTATATAATTGTTACAATACCATAGATTATGTTTTAACTTTGCCTTTTCCACTGGGAATATCATGATTGTGATTATAACTGAACATCTGTAATGCGAATTAGGCGTCGATGTTTACAATTTAAATACTCTGTTTTTATAATATGTTAAGGACATTCCTTTTGACTTCTTTATGTTATATTTTTTTAAATGGATTTTTCAGCCAGAAGCATATATCATATTCTAGAGCCTACATTGACTTCAAGAGGCCAGATGACGTTATACTGTTTGCGGAGTTCTTTAATGGACACGTCTTTGTGAATGAAAAGGGTAATGAATGAAATCATGTGAAGTGTTTATTAGGCATGCTTAAGATTTTGCTGAAGCTGTTATCTTTGTCGTTCTTGCAATCAGTATTCGAATTTGGGCAATGCCTTGGTTGCGTTTATTGTAGCCCTGTTGTTCAATATTCAATACATCAGGGAATCGATTTGTTTCCTTGTGGTTTTTTGGCAAGCAAGCAATCTATGTTTTGACTCTTTGGAATATCAAGACTGTATTTCAGAAATATAATTTTATGCTTTTTACATATCGTGTGCAAGAAACATTGAAAATTGGATAATAGCTACTGAATCTGGTTTCTGTTTCTTTTTTGTTGCTTCTTAGGATCTCAGTTCAAAGTCATTGTTGAATATGCTCCTTCCCAACGTGTTCCAAGACAGTGGTCTAAAAAGGATGGTCGCGATGGGACCATATATAAAGGTACCACTTGGATAATGCTTTAAGTAAATTATAGTGGATATGTTTATCTCAATTGAAACTACATGAATGCATCTGGAATATCTCAATATGAATATGTATATCAATAAATTACAGTCTTTTCATTTTGATAAATATAAGCTTTCTATTATGAACATCTAGATTCTGAGTATCTGGAGTTTCTTGAACTACTTGCCAAGCCTGTTGAGAATCTTCCCAGCGCTGAGATACAATTGGAGAAGAGAGAAGCAGAACGATCTGGTTAGTCAACTAATGCAGAAGATACACAGTAAATTTTAATTTTGAAACTTTTGAGACTTAAAACCACGCATACACAAAATGGGCACAAAATACTACTTCCCCCTTTTTGTTTCTTACTGGGTTTACATGCTTTAACAGGTGCTGCAAAAGATACTCCTATAATTACACCACTGATGGACTTTGTGCGCCAGAAAAGGGCTGCCAAGGGACCTCGGGTATTTATTTTGTTTACGATCAACTTTTGAAATCTCAAAGCTTATTTGATTGGTCCTTGTCATTATGTTTGCCTTTTTGGGAACATGCATTTGTCAACTCATGCATCTGTGAAGTTGTGAGCTCCCTTGTAAATATCCTTATCCTGTTTTATCTATTAGCACTTTGCTGGTATCTTGCTTATCTAATGTGCATCATGTGTGTCAGAGGTCGTTATCAAATGGAAAAGTGAGTAGAAGAGGCACTTCATCAAATGGGAGTCCTAGTTCTGGCACATCAAGACGAGGTTCCGGAAAGAAGAGGGTTTCTGCTACTATGGTATTGTGCATTTTTTGAAGAGGAAAGTTAAATATGGTTAATTATTAGCATTGTTATTAAAATGGAGCCAGTTTGGTATCTAGTTAGGAATAACCTCAAAACCACGTTATAAATAAAGGGGTCTTGAACTAGTAACACCTGTCCTGTCTTTTGTAATACCCGAAAACAGCATATATTTCATACTTATTTGACTCTTACTCGTGTGTTTTAACATTCATAACTCTTGCTTTCATTATGGTCAGTATGTTGCCAGGCACCCAGGAAAAAATTCTACTATGAAAGACAGATCAATTTATACTTTGGTTCCTAGCCAAGGTGATCAGCATATTTCAAATAAATCTTCAAACGTGGCCTCTTCAGATGGAAAACAAACCCTAGATGAGAATGGTAAGGTTGATGTTTTTGTTCAAAACTTCATGTGTTATTTTCTTTATTCCTTGGGTTTTATTTTATGAATTGGAGGCAACATTTAAATTTATATTTTTGGTTTACTTTATTTTCTTTACTCTTTTGTCCATTTTATCAGGATTTTCTGGAAATAGTGATTCTGGGAAGAAAAAAATACTGCTTCTTAAAGGGAAAGAAAGAGAAATAATTGCTGTAAGTTTATGATTTATATCTTCACAATTAAACTTTTTTTGCAATTTATGTATGTTGTAATGATGTGGTAAAGATTTGTATGGAATCTCTTTGTTTAGTTTACTATTTACATGGTTGTGAGAAGTTGCTGTATTTCTGATGGTTGGCATGTATCAATGCATGGCCCTGACTTAAGCTGATTGTATAGTTTTTAATTGTCCTTATTAGATTGATCATGTATTTATCACTTTCTTACCTCACTCCTCCTATGCCCCTTTTTCTCGAACATTTTGTTTTTTTATACTGGTGTTTTCAATGTAGTTGACTTGGTGTTGATGCCATCTTGTCCACCAATGATTTTGTGAAATTTTCGCTTTATATGAACTTGAGTTGCAATTTTTGTTCTTAATCAAAATGCAATTTTTCTGGTGAGAGAGTAATACTTCATTCATCCTATTGGTGAGTGGTGGGACCAGCAGAGAGATCAAGATCTAATATGCTATTGGCTATCAATATGACATTACAATCCTCAGAATCAATGTGATGTCCAGTGTGCTTTAGAAAACCTCTAGGAAGGAAGTGAAGGTATAATGATGCAATTGATTTAATTCGAATAATGATACTACTTGCTAATGTGGTTGATTCCCAGGATTTGTTTTCTATAATATGCTGCCTTATTGTTGCATGATAAATCAATAGTTTGCTATAATTTGGGTGTGGATTGTATTTCAGTTTATTGCCAGTATCATTGGTGGATTTGTCTGGTGGATCTTGTTTATAACTACTGTTCTGCTAAGATTAATTTCTTTTTGTTTGTTTTTATTCTGCAGGTATCTGATTTAGATAGCATGTCACAGCATCACAATGTAATCTCTTCAGCCAAAGAAATTGTTGGTGCAACAGTTTTGAAGCAGAATCAGAGGCAGGAAGGTAGCGGAAGGATTATCAGAAGTATACTCTCAAAAAAGGAGTTGCGTCAAAGCCAATCTTCCAGGGCACTCTCTGAGCAGCAAATCCAAACATCTAATCTAGAAAAAGATAAACAATCCCCACGGCCCATACAAGTGCAACTAATTCTGAAGGGCATGAATGGTACACCAGATAATAAGATTGGTGTGCTTGATTCACATGTCTTTAGCGAGAGGCAGGAGAGACATATTAGACATAAAGATAGACCAGATCGTGGTGTTTGGACAAGTTGTTCCAATGGAGCTGATGAGTCTTTCCCATCTGCTGCTTTCTCGCAAGTAGATCCTTTGGAAGGTACATGTTTTATTCTATAACTATGATTTTTGTCTTTGGCCATTGCTAATTATCCTTTATGTTGTAAAAGGGGGGAAATTGAAAAACACTTCAACTAGATATACACTCAGTTGACATAGTGATGCACTGATGGATAATGAACAGTGCTTTTTGTTGAACTGAAATGCGGTCAGGCCTGTTCAAGATATCAGGACCTGGATATCATAATAACAACAGAAAATATGGAAATGCAGAAACACAAAGGGTGAAGTCTCTTGGCAATTCTGGAGGCCTTATCTCTCCCAATTTTCCAACTAATTCCAGCTTTCCACTTCCCTTGATACCTCTTTACACCCACATCGCTACTCTAGCCTCCCAGTACCCATGCCTTTCATCTCAGCAGTTAGTTACTCCCCCACCCCCACCCCCACCCAGAGACTCCTGTTCCTCTGATTTTTAACCTGTGCGATGCCACTCTTTTCCTTCTTTCATGGACTCTAGTTATTTGAGGGGTCTATGATGCACAGTATATAACTTGTCACCAAATTGCTTAGATCTTCACAAGTTGAATTTTTCACTTGTATATGATACAGGGAGTCATGCAGATTTGAAACATGACATGCCAAATACAAGAAGTGGGGAGGTAAAATCTCTTGGAGGTGTCCGTACCAGTCATTCATCAGAAAATGGTTGGTTTCTGGCTTTAGAAAACAAAATCTTAAGACATTTTTATGCTTTCATTCAGGGTGGTTTTTACTTAAATATTTACTTATTGTTCCTATTAAGGCTTCAATAAGCATTTTGGTCGCCGTGGACCAACGCATGGGGTAAAGGATGTTGATGGCTATTCAGTTTCAAGTGAAGGGAAGCATCCTAGAAGATCTGGTACCACTGCTTATGGTTCCAACGAGGTACCTAAATTTGATTTCTCCACGAGTATACAAATCTTACTCTTTTCTGGTTCAATAGTTAATTAAGATCTCTTTTCTGAATTGCAGAAACAAGTTTGGGTTCAAAAAGCAAGTTCTGGTACCTAGAGTATTTTTTATTGGTGAGACAAATTCCCTTTATCAAGGCTGTTGTTTCATATAGCATATGCTTGTTAATTAGCCAGTCTTCGGAGTCACCTAGTTTGTATTCTGTGTTTTTTGAAATTTCTCTTGGTCTGGCTTCATAGAATACTATTTATGAATTCGTATTATTGTAGAGCTAGTTATTATTGTTTTTGTGATGTTTACTATCACAAACAATTTTCTCTTCAATATGTAGTTGTTTACACTGAGGGTGAGCCTTGGCACAAAGATTAAGTTGTGTCTTGGTCCCCAATTGGTCATGGGTTGAATTAAAAAACACATGGGTTGTGAATTAAAAAACAGCCTCTTTATAATATGGACGAGGTAAGGCTATGTACAATTATCCTTCCCCGTACCTTCACATATCCAAGAGTCTTCAGGAACAGGGATATGATAATTTTCGTTATCCACATTAATGTCTTTTTTGTATTTTCTTTTTGCTCTGCAAATAGTGGTTTTATGTTCTTCTAATATAAATATAGGTGGTATATTTCTTGCTTGACTTTCTTTAATAGTGGTTTCGTGATGTAGCTTCATAAGATTTGGTATATTATTTTTTTTTTCTAGTGGGCCCTTTGCTTTTGGACCTCCCTTAGTGTAATGATTGGAATATGTTGTTTATTAACCCAACATGTATTCGTTTTGTTCAAGTGCTGATGTTAGTTGAAGATTTTTTTTGTATGTGTCAAGGTTGATGATTTTCCCTTGCAGTGGTAAGCTTGCTGACATACACAGATTTGGAGCATCCATTTGCTAGCTGCTGGACTGTCTCTTTTTGGTTGACAGATTCGTACAAGTAAATGAGTGTGTGGTTAAAAAAATTCTTTTACAATACAAGAGAGGAAAGTACCATAATGCATTTGATTTGGCTAAAAATATTCAGACATAACTTCATTGAAGATGGCTCCTAGTAAAAGCGAGACGAAAACAATTGCCTGGTGTCCCAGTTACGAGTTGCTTGTTTGAAGAATTATGGATAGATTTGCCAACCTTGGCAAGTTGATCTAGATGAGTATAGTCTGGGTTTATACACAGTTAATCTGAGTGGATTTAGTGTAAATATAAATCCAGGGTGTTGTGTATCTGTTTCCTTAGTTCCTATAAATACAAACCCCTATTCGAGGTAATGTGTACCTGTCCTTAGTTCCTATATCAATTAGAAGTCCGCACAAATACAATTGGGCGCTTGAAATGATCCTGGAAAGTTTTTGGACCATCTTTGCTCACTACTTCGAAGCAACACTCCATGGATGACGTTTCAGCTTCGTGTTTTCTGTCTTTGTTGACAATGAAGTTTCTTGTTGAGCTCAGACACCTAAATACCATTGATGGTGTGTTACTAAGGATAAATAAGGGGCTTGAGGGAGTTATTAGTGTGTGGATATTGATTTACATCTAAAATATCATTGTACAGTATGGTGTTGATTTCTAAGCATAACTTAGCTGTGACATTGCTGGTTCTTGATTATATTGTCAATTATGTGAATTGTTGCCTTCAGCGCAAGTGTTAAATTATAATCCTAGCTACGCTGTTAATGTTTGCGGCCAACCCAGCTGTTGTACTCCTTTCAGCTGTTTCGCTGATAATTTGGACCATGTTCTATCTCAGATTTTAGTCAAACCATTCTCGTGTTTTTGAGATAGCAAAATTGGGAGATGATTATTAATCCTTTTGAATTCAAACAGGGTTAGCCTTTTTCACCTAAATCCTTCTAATCAGAGATTTATTGTATTTAAGTGCCTATCAATTGCAATTTTCTTACTTGATTCAAATAAGGAGGCCAGAATTTGAATTTGAAATTAACTTGCTCGAAAAATGATTCGTTTTTTATTTTTATAATCATAAAAAATTTATACAATAAATTTGAGTTTTTTAAAAAATAATGTGTTTTTTTTAAAATTGTGTTAGCACCATACTAGAATTGTTAGAAATACAATAAATAATTTTTTGAATTTGACATTTTACCGATACGTGTCTTACCAGTGTGTTCTATAAGTGTTTCACAAGTGTCGGTGTTCGTTACATATGTCTGACATGGAAACATCAGAGGTGTGTCTGAGCCACTAATAATTAAATTTATGGTTATTGTGAGTGATAGTGTGGAGAGTTGGTGGAGGTTTGGGCAGTGAAAGGTAGACATGGTCCATCCCTATTCCCATCCTATACTAGTAGTAGTCTGAGGGACTTTGTAACTTTGAAAGCAATGTAGTTAGTATTTAGTAAAGGGTGAAGGGTCCTTCGTTTAGGTATTCATGCGCGCACATGCATGTAGACCACGGATTCTTTTCCTCTTCATCACATTCATACTTTTCACATCTTTCTCATATAACAACACAACTCTCTGTTTCTGCTGAATTGTCCAATGAGTCACCTAATTAAAGACTAATTTTTAGACTTTGACCAAAACTTGAGTACTTCTTTGTTGATTTGTGGTTGTTTGAGTGGGACCACACCAGTTTTGAATGTTACACTTTTGATCCTAGTGGAAGAGAAGGTATGTGAATATGATCAAGTGAATCACTTTTTTAAACTCCTTTTCAAGATTTAGCCAAATGCACATGAAGCATGCCGCCGGCAAATGGAAACACAGTGCCTAAAGTGTGCCATATTCCCACACCACAAAATCATTACTTTCTTCTTTGCATTTTTCTTCATCCTCAAGCACTTACACGGACATTAATACGACATACAGACAAACACACAAACATGAAGATACATATAATTTTCTAAAATATAGGATATACGAACACAAATCTATATATTATATAATTATGAATTATATAAATTGATAATAAAGATTTATGTGTACAAGTATGTTTCAGTTTTTTAACAGAAAAAGATTTTTTATGACTGGTTCAAAAAAATTTCTTTTTTATTTTTATAATCATAATAAAAATTTAAATAATAAATTTGAGTGTTTAGAAATTCAATAAATTTTTTTTGAATTTGACATTTTACTAATACGAATCATATAAATATTGTACGAGTATCAATGTCTGATACGTGTGTTTGAGCTGATAGCCTACCTACCTGTAAGCTCTTTCATTCTCTCTACTACTGTAATCTCTTTTTTTCATTTTTCATTCTTTCATTTTTGGATATATTACTATAAAAATATAAAAATAATAAAGTTAGGTAAAAATATATTATTGGATACATTATTAATTATATAATATTATATTTATGATTGAGGAGAGTGAGAGCATGGATGCATGCACCTCTCATCTCATCAATTAATGAACAATCGTATTAAATATCTGAAAAAAGACTCATTTTTATAACACACTCTATTCCAATTACATATGCAACATACACGTGGCGCTACTTTCACAACTGTGACAGTGATCGCATCACATGAGTGTGTAAACAGATCTTGTGCAGGATAAATCCTAACCACTCATCGTATTCTCCTTTTATCAAACTACACTGTTGTACGGTCCACATTTCAAATACAATGTACCAACATAACATCAGATAATTGCACTTCTTTTATATATAAAATGCCTAAGGTGAAGAAAATGTTCTGTTTGAAACATAGACATGCAATTATATAAAAATTAAATAAATAACATTAAAAACTATTTAGTGAGCCTAGTAATATTTTTTTTTTAATTTAGAATTAAAAAATGTAGTCTTTCAACCACATAAAAGCTTCATAGTGATTGTGTGTGTAGAAAAAAGTGAAAGACAAGTTTGTTTTATGTAAGATATTTTGATTTGGGAGAATAAGTGTGTGATTATTATTATGTCATATCCATAGATAGATTAATTAAGAATCAAGAAACATTTATTCATGCATATTATATGCATTACAACTCACTCATGCATGCTTACAAACACTTTTTTTTCTTCATTAATTCAAGTTTTTGAATACCTCTAACATGGACAAATGTTTTCTCTTAGGACTTATATAAGTTTTTAACCCAAACATTTGACCAAACATTATTTTGATAATTTTTTATAAGTGTCTTCATTTTTGCATTGGTTTCTTAACCCAAAAATCTAAAAAATTATGATGAAGTTGTGAAAGGAGTGTTGAACGAATCATTCCTACCATCAAAATATCCCTTTCTGATTGAAAATTTGAGAAGTATGAAGAGAGAAAAAACATGTCAAGAAGTGTTGATTTAAGCAAAGAAATTGTGTAGTTTGTTCTTAAAGTGAGAGTGTGATCTGTGAAAAATATGATAAAAGAAGAAGCACTTGATTTGGTTTGGTTTGGTTTGAGAAAGCATGTTTGTTATTCTTTATTCATATCACCTTTTCATTTCCTTTCTCTTTCTTCACTCTATTGGTTCAAATAAAACAATTCAAAAACTTTATTTAAGAAACTCATTTATATTTAAATAATAGAGTATTATGAAGCCAAACTATATACACAAACACATATCTATATATTATATAATCACAGATTATATAATTTAATAATATAAATTTATTTGTATAAATATGTTTTATCATGACTAATTCAAAAGTATTTATTTTTTATTTTTATAATCATAATAAAATTTTATATAATTAATTTAATTTTTTAAAAAATTATTGTATTTTTTTTTAAATCATATTAGAATCGTGTTATAAATATTAAAAATTCAATATATTTTTTAAATTTGACACTTCATCACCAATATGTGTCATATCATACGAGTGTAGATATTTAATATATATGTCCAACACGAATATACCATTTAATATATATGTCTAACACAAATATATTATTTAAGAGACGTAGTCGAATTTCCTAACAAACAACCCTACGACATTAATGATATGGAAAAACCCAAATCACTAAATATATATAAAAAAAAGAAATGAAGCTTATCCATAGTGAAGTGGTACATCCAAAACAAGTTATCCAATTTAATAATTGTTCTTAAAAAAATGAAATTGTAAAAAAAGAGAGTATTATGATTAGTTGCATGTTGATGAAATTGGAAAGTGGGTAGAGGGAAGGTTGAAGAAGATGGAATAATTGGTATTATTGTATAAGATGTAAAGGAAAAGGTGGAAAGGAATAAATAAGAGAAAGAGAGAGAAAAATGGAAGTGAAGAAGAAGAAGAAGATATGAGAAGAATGAGTGAGATGCAATTCCACTGCTCTCATTCTCACCACAAACACACACTTCCACTTCAACAAGGTCACTCTCACCTCTCCAAACCCATTATCTTCTTTCTCCCTTTTTCCACTTTTTCACCTTTTCCCCTTTTCCCCTTTCTCCTCTCTCCTCTTTCCGATTAGATCTGATCCATTTCTCAAACACTCCCACCTTCAACCAACCCCACTTTCTCATCACCGCTTTCCATGGCCTCCGCTAGCCTCGGAAGTGGTGGCGTCGGCAGTTCCAGGTCTGTTAACGCCGCCTTCAGGGGTTCTTCCAGTTCCGTCGATTGGCTTGGCCGAGAGATGCTCGAGATGAGATTAAGAGACCACGACGACGATAGAGTCAGTACACTGCTCTCTCTGTTCCATTCTCTTCCTTAATTTTGTAATTCACCTCATACGCAACCACTTCCAAATGTAAATTTTTTATAACACCCTCTCCCCAAAATTTTATTTTTCTTCTACCCTTTTGATTATTGTTTCTGTTTCAGTCGATTTCAATTGCCCTTGTTTTTATTTTTTTTGCAGGATAGTGAGCCTGACATCATTGACGGTGTGGGTGCCGAGACTGGGCACGTGATAAGAACTAGTATTGGTGGCAGAAATGGTCAATCTAAGCAGGTTAAAGAAATAATGATTCTGGGTCATTTGGTGTTAGAGAATTCTTGTGGTTATGGAATCATAGTTGAACTGTTGACAACTGCCAACTTCGTTCTCACACAACTTGTTTTGTTTGAGTTGACAGAATGTGAGTTATATTGCAGAACATGTGGTGGGAACAGGCTCTTTTGGTGTTGTTTTTCAGGTGAGACAGAACAGAACAACTTAGTTTTCTTTTCATATCTTTTGTAAACCCCGTGAAGATACCTTTTTTCATTTCATTCATGCTTTTATCAGGCCAAATGCAGAGAAACAGGAGAGATTGTGGCCATCAAGAAGGTTCTCCAGGACAAGCGCTACAAGAATAGGGAGTTACAGATTATGCAAATGCTGGATCACCCAAATATTGTTGCCCTACGGCATTGTTTCTTCTCAACAACTGACAAAGAAGAAGTTTACTTGAATCTTGTCCTTGAATATGTTCCTGAAACTGTGAATCGTATCGCGAGGAGCTATAGCAGGATTAACCAGCGAATGCCTTTGATATATGTAAAGCTTTATACCTACCAGGTATGTGTTTGCTTGCTTCCTGTTAGATCTGGAAATTCATATAATAATAGCATGAGGCAATCCCCAGAGTGTTATTTCAATTTATAAATATCGTACATGTGTTACAGTGTTAATAATAGCATACGACTGAATAGCCCATGAAGTGCTAACTCTTCCCTTGTAACCCTGCTTTGATTGGTTTTCTTAAATTTTCATGTTAAGTTCCCCAGCTTTGGCTTTGTCTGATATGAAGATTTTGAGTTCCAGTTTGACATGTATTTCTTTTTCAAAGGAATTGTAAAAAAGGGGAAAAAAATAGTGGATATTGCTTTTTGTGTATGAGAAATAGACTTGCAGAGCGAAAGTGAGGGATTGTGTCATTTGCGCATTCTAAATCCCTATCCTTTTCTTGTCCATTGATATCTTTATTTCTTCTTTTCTCTGGTTTTGGCTGCAGATTTGCAGGGCCCTTGCTTATATACATAACTGCATTGGTATATGTCACCGTGACATCAAACCTCAGAACCTACTTGTAAGATAATTCTGAGTTATTGATTTGTTTGTTGTGTGGAACTTATTTGGTATAGTCTTTCTCTCATACTGCTCTCATTTATTATGATATTATTTATTCATATGGTAATTGTGATGTTGAAATTTTTTCACACTCTTAATATAAATCTACACTGGAAGGGAAGTAGGCAACACTAGAGAACTGCAATTAATTATTTTGTGATCTAGAGCAACCAAGCCTTTTCCCTTTAGGTATGGTTGGCTACATGAACCAAATGATGTCATAATGTTCTATCATAAATCTTACATAAACAAAAGATTGAACTCTAAATCCTTTTTATTGATTTCAGCAATAGCTTTTCTCAATCTCCCTTTACCTAACAAATTAATGATTGGGTTGGCTTTCATCTAATCTACTCTCCTACACATGTTTACGCATGCCTCTTTCATTTAGTATGTTATGTTCTCGAGAAAATAATTAATTGGAGTGGTTATCCATTCTACAGTACTTACTCTGTTCAATTTTGAATTTTATTCTTCTTGAAATGTATGCCTGAGTGCTTGCGCCCACATCCTTTGATGTCTCTGCATGTGCAAATAACGGTGATTTTCTGTTATCGTTAACTGTAGTCTGCTTTAATCAGTTTATGGATGATGTCTGAAACTTGTATTGAAGTTGTATGGAAGTTGATGGTTTTATGAATGCTGGTTGTACTTTATAATATCACTTTAACTGTCTGTGTGGAGGCCCAATATTGGCTTCATATTACTGATAACATGTCCTAACTACATGGTCAAAGAAATTCAGTACCATGTTATGGTCCAAGCACAAGCTGCACAGCAACAATGGCTTTATTTTACTAACACTTTGTGTTAAATCTTTATGCGTGCTGGTAGTCTTGTTTCATTGTTTTGCAGTTAAAATTATGGAGTTCAGATTATTTGGATTGTCAAACTTATTTTTTTGTAAAAATAAAAATTAATATCTCAAAATTTTGGAATAAATTCTTATATAATGTGGAAGATATGTGAATGTTTTCTAACCTTTTGGACAATGGCTTAGCAGCCTAACCGAAAGATGATAGAGTATGTAGCAGATATACTTGTATGCCATGTGTTACTATTTGTTTGACTCAAATGTATGCTGCTCATGTCAGGTGAACCCGCATACTCATCAGCTGAAACTATGTGATTTTGGTAGTGCAAAAGTGTTGGTAAGATATTGATTTAAGTGCACTGTTGGTTGATGGAAGCTACTATTTTTTGTTCTTGAGTTTCATCCACATTCTTCTAATACATCAGGTAAAAGGAGAACCAAATGTTTCTTACATCTGTTCAAGATACTACCGTGCTCCGGAACTTATATTTGGGGCCACCGAATATACAACTGCCATAGACATATGGTCAACTGGCTGTGTAATGGCTGAATTACTTCTTGGACAGGTAATGCAGTGTTTGAAAAAATGTCACTATATTTTTCTCATTTCATCATTTATCCGATTTCATTGTGTTTTCCCTGAAGTTCAATTTGGTTTGCAGCCCTTGTTTCCTGGGGAGAGTGGAGTTGATCAGCTAGTTGAAATCATCAAGGTAAGGATTTACCTATGGTTTTTAATTAATCTGGATTTTGCTATCCTATATTGCGAATATATTTTTAGATGTTATATGCACAATAAATTCAGTTTGGTCCACCAGAAACGGTATATGTCCTGGGGATTTCTACATTTCCTCTGCATCCTGGCTCAAGGAAATGAATGTATTTTTTTTAGAGTAACGATTCCAGTCTTAAATATACAAATGTTCTGCTATGCTTGATCTTCTTGTCTTGGTTTGAGGGAGATATAGCAAAGAAAAAGTAAATTTTCCATTACTTGTGCATTAGTAATTTAAAGTTCTCAAGTTCTTTCATTGTTCTAGTATAAAGTTTCACTATTCTTCCAGTAGAGTCATGAACAATTACATTTCATTATTTTTATTTCAGGTTTTGGGAACTCCAACTAGGGAGGAGATAAAGTGCATGAACCCTAATTATACTGAATTTAAGTTTCCACAGATAAAACCTCATCCATGGCACAAGGTTCATTCTCTCTTCTTCTTTCTTGCATTCTGTGTCTTACTATGAATGTAGTAATTCATGATTTAGGTTAAATTTCCTTATGCTAATTCATTGTCTAGAACAGCTACATTTTAGTCATTGTTGAACCCGTAATGATACTATACATCAACGATACATGTGTCAACGTGGTACATGTAATGGCGCATTTACATGCTTTTCCTCCGGTGATTTTAGGCAATTGGTATAGTTGAGTTGCCTTGCCAAAATTAATTTCTGGGAGGGTGATGAATTCCATCTATATTATCATCCAGTATTTTGAATATAGATTATTCCTACAAGTGAGATATTTCACTAGGAAAAATGGTAACTGAGTGTTTCATATAAATGAAAAGTATAATCATTTTTATACTTGTTTTTTCTCTGTCCCGGCATCGTTTTTCAAAATAATAGTATTATTAAAAAGTCGTTATAATGTTCTGCATTTTTTGAAGGGGGGAAAAATATCTGGTGAAATAGTCTTCTTTGTGCAAGAATTTCAATGTGATATTATTTTAGAAATAAATATATTTTTATTGAAATAATGTGTGGCAGAAGTTTCTGTGTTTTTCTCTCAAAAGCAGTGGAAACTAGTACACTTATTTTCCTACATCTTTATCCTCACCTCATTTTTCTCTTGTTTTGATTTTTTTTTTTCCACTTCCTAGTTGTAGTTTAATTGTGCACGCTGCAGGTTGATATAAATTTTTATGGTTGTAAGTAATTTTGGGAGTAGCAAGAGTTGAAAGTAGATCAAGGAGTCAGCTTTTTTCTGGTTTTGGTTTGTCTGCCGCACTGGATAAGCATGGGACTGGAGCAGTACTACTAGATTAATCATTGGTGTAGGTAGATAATTGTTGATAGGATAGGCATTAATATGTGGGTTGAATCAATCTTGTATATTATCCCTTTAATGCGTGTGTGCACGCGTGAACCTATTCAATTTGAGAATAAGCAACAAAGTATTAGTGAAACATGTGTGAACGTGTAACCATTACATTATTTGAAAAGATTATTGGTTGAATGAGAGATTTACTGTGATATTATCCTGATTTGACAGGTCTTTCAGAAACGTTTACCCCCAGAAGCAGTGGACCTTGTCTGTAGGTTCTTTCAGTACTCTCCCAATTTGAGATGCACTGCGGTAAGTTGAATGTCTCCATTTTTCATTCGGGAAATGATGCTTTGACAATCCTGAAAGTTATATACAATTTTTGATGTGATGAGTTTAGATATAAATATATATAATAATAATTTACTTTTGGTGTCTTGGGATACATGACTTTGGCTTATGATATTATGGCACTGCAGTTGGAGGCTTGCATTCATCCATTTTTTGATGAATTGAGGGACCCAAACACCCGTCTTCCTAATGGTCGACCACTTCCTCCACTGTTTAATTTTAAATCTCAGGGTGAGTTTAATTAGCTCAGCTCCCTCATATCTCACCACAACCACCTACTAATGATGTTTCTTTGAATGAGCTTTTTCTTAATTTTGTGTTTGTTGATTTATGCAGAACTTTCTGGCATACCCCCTGATGTGATCAATCTTCTTATTCCAGAGCATGCACGTAAACAGAACTTATTTATGGCTTTGCACACTTAGCTATTTTACTCCCTTAAGTTCTCGTCAATTACTAGCAGGCTGTAAATTATCCGGTGCATCCGACAAAAACTCCACACAAAGAGTTCCTAGAATTATATTTTATTATATAATATAATATAATATATAACCTGATTTTTTTTTCCTTTTTGGAATTTATTGTCAAGAGGAGTTGTTTTCTGTTCTTGTTGAGGAGACGTTTTCATGTATATTAATGTCATACATGTGCCCCTTCTTATTCTAGACCCTCTCTTCAAACTTATTACAGGTTAGATTGATTAATAAGATAGGATAAAGAAATGCAAAACAGTTCCACAAGTAGTGGAAGATGATGAATCCCTCATCTGTTTCAAGAGGAATTCACAAATCTCATTCAGAGTATACAAAAGAAAGTGAGAGCAGAGAATGCCTAGAAATGCTTGTTACAGAAGAGATAATGAGAACAAAGTTTAACCAACAACAAACTTTAATACATAACATATTCTGTAACAAGAATAGGTTTGTAAACATATTGACAAACTTGAATGTTGTTGATCAAAGCAAAACTTGAAGTTGTGCAGGAATTTTAGATTCCAAATTCACTTTCAGGAACATGTGTTGGTTAATAAGGATTAAAAATGTTTTTCATTATTTTTGTTTTTGGTTTAAATTTAGATATTAGATGTTATTATTATGGATGATTGAAATGAAACTTCATAAAAACGTTAATTTTTATTTTTGTCGTGATACAAATTTTAACTTTATTTTTTTTATATAAAATAATATTTAACATAAAAATATTTAAAATATATATTAAAATTAATAATAAGGCACTTACACCTTGAGAAAGAAGGAGTAGGTTACATTGTAATAAACATGTATACCAATTTATTCCTTAAAATTGATAATGTTGGTATTATTTTTGTTCCTTCACTTAATAAAATGACAATACTAAAATTTATAAGTTAGCGGTGGGTATAACAAGATATCAATTTAATGAATAATTAATAAGATAAATTTATATATATTTATTATAATTACTAGCGAAAATATAGACGTCATTCGTATTTTTATTTTTATAATTATTATATATATATATTTGTATTTATTAAAATTAACTTTAAATTTATAATAATAATTTAATAAATTAAATGTTGATTGAAGATTTAACTTGAGAATAAAAAGGTCAAAGAAAAGCATCCCTCCTTGAGGAAATGGATATGAAAATTAGATTTAAAACTGTTTTACGTTAAAAACATAAATGTTTTAATATAAAGTTAAAATTATAAAAATTATATATATAAAAAACAGTTATTTAGAGAATCTCTTTATACTCTTTATATAAAATATAGGTAAGATTATATTTTAATATCATCAAAATTAATTGTAATATTTTTTTTGAAGAATTTAAACTATTTTTATATAAAATAATTAAAAATGATTTTATTTCTTGAACTTTCATACTTACAAGTTACATATGCATAATAATTATAACTGATATCAATTTTTTAATATTATAATATAGTTGATTCTAGAAGTATGCTTGACATCTTAGAAAAAAAGGAAAAAAAGTTACCATTTCATTTCCACCACAAATAACTCCATAGAATCCATTTCAACTATAAATAACTTCATAATTGAAGTTTAGATTAAGAATAAAAATAAATTTTAGATTATACTCTGATAATCTAAAGTTTAGATTAAAAATAAAATAAATTTCAAATTATATTATAAGAAAAAAACATTTAACCCTACAATTTATTTAATACATTTGGAAACTATAAGCTATAAGTTAGTGGTTCCCATATTTAAAGTATTTTCGTTTTGTATTAATTAGTGTTTACATAAAAAATAAAATTGAAACTGAAAATTATGTTAGAAAAAATATAGCAGTGGAGTGTAGTATTAGGGTGTAGGGTAACGAAATGGGACGAGAATAACGAAGATGGTTCTAGAATAAATACACGTGGCAGCACAGAGAACGTAACATAACCCTCATCCTCTCCCAAAACCCTTCTTCTTATTCTCTCCATCATCTCTTCTTCTCTGAGTCTGCAACAACTCTCTTACCCTTTCTCACTCTCTCTATCTCTCAATTACCAAAATTAGGGTTCCGCCATACTAATTAAACATGGCTTCCTCAAGCGCTCAAATACACGGTCTCGGAACCCCTTCCTTCGCCGGTTCCCGAACCCTATTCTTAGGTCAGAGGCTAAACACCAAGGCCTTCATCAAGGTCAAGAGCAAGCCCAGGAGAGTCCTTCCTCTCCGTGTCGTCAATGAGAAAGTCGTTGGTATCGACTTGGGAACCACCAACTCCGCCGTCGCCGCCATGGAAGGCGGCAAGCCCACCATCATCACCAACGCCGAGGGACAGAGAACAACCCCCTCCGTCGTCGCTTACACCAAAAACGGCGACAGACTCGTCGGCCAAATCGCCAAGCGTCAGGCCGTCGTCAACCCCGAGAACACCTTCTTCTCCGTCAAGAGGTTCATAGGCAGGAAG